>ERZ1031370.3-NODE-3-length-57199-cov-6.993665_pt1 | contig 57199 bp, 55 predicted proteins | sample MGYA00518176_ERZ1031370 | MGnify/ENA primary metagenome ERZ1031370 (study PRJEB33719, sample SAMN04261143) | wastewater metagenome | biome: rural village; feature: human; material: feces | host: Homo sapiens | place: El Salvador | collected 2013-01-07 ...
CTTGTGCTGCCTTTTGAATAATACTTATAATTTTAGAAATTCCTCCAGCAGTAACTACTGTAACTGTTCCACTTCTATCTGTAGCCCCTGTATTTTTTTGAGCAGTTATTGAAACATTCTTATTGCCACTACCTGAAGTAGGATTAACTGTTATCCATGATGGTATTGCCATAATCACTCCTTTTCTTTAAAAGTTAAAGTCCATTTATCATTTGATTCGACTGTAATTCTCCGTGACTCTTCATCCGTAGAATAGCTTAGTGATTCCGGAAGAAGCCTGATATAGGAAGAAGAAGAAGAGTTACTTTTTAGTAGGTTTCTAAACATGCTCATTTGAAAATCACCCAAACCGCTAAATTGTTCAAAACACTTACTACTATTACAGAATTTGCTTCTGAAACGGGACTTTTGCCATCTTGCCATTTGATAGTAGAATCTCCGAATACTTTATGTGCATTCTCTCCTATTGTAATGTAATAAATCACCTCATTAGTAAGTGACGGATTAGAAGTTATCATGTAATCTTCTGTAAGAGCCGGAACCTCGTGGTAAGTAACTCCTCCGCCGAACAATCTCCACTTTCCAGTTACGGCATCTACTGAGTTATTAGCATCATATTTATACGTGTTTCTGTCTTCCTCACAAAAAGATATGTGTCCTGAATCCATCGAGTATTCAGGAAATGCTTTCATATCTGCTAATGTCTTGAAAGAATCCCTAACAAAGTTAGGGAGTTTTCCTTCATATTTTATATTTGAACCTAATTGTAATGCCATGGTTGCTTATTTTACAAAAGTTAAACTGAAATCTGTGGCAGTATTTGGATTAGTAAACGCATACACATAATACTCAGTTCCGTCTATATCCAATGTTGATTCAAGGAGGAAATCATCATAAGGGGCATTGAAATTTGTGTCTTTCACCGCAGTTAATTTTCCAAAAACACTTGGATACGCATAAGCCATTCTTTGATTTACAGTAGTAAACAAAAGAACAGCCGCCGCACCCGTGCATACCTCTTTCTTGAGTCCTTTTATCATATCAGCAGTAATACTTCCTACTGCCGTATCTACAGGAAGTGCCCCATAATACCTGTAATAGGTCTTCTTGAAAGTAGCCGTAGTACTTCCCGTATAAGTCTTGCCTTTATAAACAACAGATACTCTATAAATTGTAGTTGTAGTTACATCAGTAAACACTTTATAACCCGTTGCCGGGTCCACTGTTTCTCCATTTACGCTAACTGAGTCAGGAACAAGAGCCTGTCCATTCTTCATAAGTTTCCAAGATACCATAACTGTCTGAGAGGTGCCCTCATCATAAGTTCCTCCTCCTGATACAGAAAGGGTAGTAGGGAATACCTTGTCATCCAACAAAGCCAGCAGTTCTTTCATAGCAAGGATTTCTGCCGTGATTACTTTATTCTGAACAGGATTTACAGAAGTCTCACTAAGAGCTTCATCTACAGTTATAGAGCCTCCTCCCTGAATCTCAATATTACCTTCACCAGTTATTTTCTGGTTATTGATAGTCTTGAAGTTATTTGTCGCAATACCTGACTTTAATTTTGACCAAATACCGTCATAAGTCAACAAAACCGCCTCATCTTCGTTAACATCTATATCTCCAAAGTTTGTGTATGTGCCTTTGCCGTTTGCAATATAGAATGCCTTCCGGTCAGGTGTACCCGGATTTGTCTTCGGTGTTGCCACGCCCATAAATATATACCCTTCTTGCAGCAGCTGCTCTATTTTGTTTATCTTCTCGTAGTCAACAGAATCCAGCCCGCCAGTTTCTCCTGTGGCAGACCATACGCCAGGTTGATCGCAACGATAAATCTGACCAGGCACAGAATCTCCAACTGTCGCCCACCAACCTACTTCCGGAAAAGGATATCGTTTTTGAAGCGACGCAAGATCATGAAATAATCCTTTATTGGGTTGCTTCACACCTCTCGCTCGAATCATGCCAGCAACAGTGAGGTCATTATTAATGACTACATCTCCCTCATGCACATCCGTTTTTCTTCCGTATGTCTCCATCGGAGTTCCCGTACCGCTCCAGATGCGATTATACTTATTCCAGCGGAACACTACGCCATTGACAGTCGCATAGTCCCCTTCGTGGCCTCCTTCCGGATGCGCCTCCCAAAGTTCCTGTAAACTATTGAAGCTACCTAGATTATTCTTATCCATCATTTAATCAATTCTGTACTGGTTTGTAATAGAGCCGTTGCCTGATCTGCGGCTCCTGTACTCAATGCCGTAAGATATGCCGCATAATACACTACAGCGGGCTTCAACTTTTCGCATATTTCAATACCCTCAACATCTGCTTCGTTAGCAACAATTTTAGGGACAGGAATATATCTTGCCCTTGTAACATAGGCCTCGCTTCCGGCAGAACAGGAATAGAACTCCAGAACCAGACCTGCTGGTTGAGAAGTAATTGCAACAACCGGACGTTCCGGATTCCCACGAATTCCTGGGAATCTGCTCCGTTGCATACGATACACCTGACTATCCTCCAAAACGGCATCAGTTACGGCATAACTCCAATCGCTCATTTTAAAGCAGACGAGCCGCATAAAATCATCCGGCAGCAATGTCCATCCACAACCATATCCCGGCTGGCTCTCCCAAGCGAGACTGCCAGCAAAAGGCTTTCCCCCATCAAGTAGATATGAAGGCGCATCAATAGTAACCATCCGTACAGCATCGACAATCTTACTTGTGATAATTTCTTCTACAGTAAGAGTATCAATGTCCCCAACGCCCTCCAACAAAGCACTGCTATTGTTCTGATCCAAGGCAATGCGGATTTCTTTCTTTAACTTGTCAAGTGTGAAAAACATCCCAGAATACGATATTATGCATTGTAAAATTTCAATTAGATGCCCTCGAATTCAACACCTTTCTCTGCCGCAACAGTTTTAATCTCGGCGATACTTTTCATTTGCGTGCGGCTGGTTCCATATTTATCTGCCATATAATCTTTAGCATCATCAACGCAAGACACCTTCACTTTTCTGAAACTCTTCGATGCTGTGTTTGAGGTGCTCTTCTTTGCAGTTTTAACTGGCTTATCAATAAAATACGGGTCAATTCTGAATAGTTTATTGAATTTCGGATGACGTTCAAGAGCCGCCTGAATATCCTTGTCGTCACTGTAAAAAACACTTCCTCCACCTGTCAAAGGTGTGAATCTGACATGTAGAGAATTGTTTGACGCCATAGTGACATTAATGCTTAACTGCGAATTTGAAATGTACTTTTTCATATCTAGTATCATTTATCTAAAAAGGGCGGGCGCATTTCCGCCCGCCCGTATTGTTAATATAAACCTATAGACTTGGACTATGCTGCATGAGCCAATCTCATTCTCGCATGGGCTTTAGCATACCTCAAGTAAAGACATGAGACCTCCTGCATAACTACAGCATTCGTGTTTCTGACTCCTGCTTTCTTCAAATCAAGAATATTTCTTGACCAAGACACATGCACTGCTTTAGTCAAATATTCCGGATCAAGGGCAAATCCGCAATCGCTCATTCCATTAGCATCGAACAGCTCGTGATGGATTGTCAGCAACTCACCGAAGTCCGTATCCCAGGATTTGAATTTTAGATTCCAAACCTCAACTGTATCTTTAAGCCTGAACTTTTCGCTCTTAATTTTTGAGAAGGCAGCGAGCATATCCGAGCCGCAGAACAGCACTTTCTTTTTGTTACCGATACCGGTTCCGACAAAAAGGTCCTTTGCGATATCCACCAGGTTATCGTCCGTAATGGTAGTTGTTTTGGTATCATTATTATAGGTTCCGACCTCAATGTCTTTCCCTGCCATCCACCAAAGGCCACCGGTGAACCAGGTTTTCATACCATCACTTGTCGAATGAGAAATAACGTTCTTTACACCCCAGAGGTGAGTGTTTTCCTTTGCGAGCTTCATGTCATAGATTCCGTCTTCCTCCATGTCAGAGAAACTCCAGTCAACCTCTTTCTTTGCAATCCTGTCAAAAGTGGACTGCTCAATCTGGATCATAAAATTCTGACAATACTGAACCTCGGCTGTCGGTATGTTATTAAAACGCCCAGTCTGCACTTCAAGTTCAGCACAAGCCTTGCCCATTCGAACCAGTTTAGTGCCGCTCGGAATCGCCGGGACCCAAATAGCCCTTCCGGTAGAATCTTTCAAGCCGTTAACGGCATAAACGGTAGGCATTGATGTGCTGGCGTCTTTTCCACAGACTTTGAGCTGAAGATCCGGAGTATTCTCATCACTCTTATTATAAGCCGCTCCAGTGTAATCAAACTCGCCCTTCACCCCGACTACACGAATAGTGTCATCAATAGTAAACATGTTCGCATCATCAACCGGAAGAGAAACAGATTCACCAGATGTCTGTTTAGTCACTTCACCGGAAGTAGTGCATACTATAGGTCTAGTACCAACTGAATAGTATTTAACCTCGAAGCTATCAGTAGAAATTGATTTGGCATATCGGCTGATCTGATCCACCGGCGTAGCCATCGGACGAATCTTTGTAATACGCTTGTCAATTTCCTTTGAATAGAACTCAGGATCTCCATTCTCGCGGCCATCACTTTCAGTGGAGATACCTCCACTGCCATCACCAGGATTTCCTGAAGAAGTAACACCTGCATCAGGAAGTTCACTTGCTGCTGCCATCATCACACCTGACTGCGCGCCCAATGCGAAACAGAGCACAGACAGCAGCGTTGACAGGATAAATTTTCCGAACTTGTTGATTGTCTTCATATTTGATTGGTTTTAATATTGAATATATTGTTATCTATGTTGAATTCTTTTCTCTCCGCCTTTCTCCCAAATGGTTCTGGAGCCATCTCCATATCTGTCAAATGCGCCAAGAGATTTTCTGTCAGCCAGACCTGCACCACCACTGTTGCCGCCAAGTGACACTATACCATCACTCTTTTTAGGCTTTTTCAATTTTTCTTCAATCTTCGCGTTGCGGCCACGGATTTCTCCTTCCTCGGAGGCATTGGTTACATCTCTATCATGACTGATTGCCTTGCCGACCATCATCAGAGTCTCCGGAGAGAATATACCTCTCAACCCATCACTTACAATTGAGATCGTGGCCTGCATGATATCATCAATCTCTGCCTCAGTAAAGCCTTTAGCCTTAAGGTCTTCAATATTTTGCATTGACTGATCAAGGTTGACTTTATATTCTTCCTCATACTCTTTGTTCTTGGCAACTCTTTCAGCAAATGCCTTGTTCGCATCTGCAACCTCCTGCTGTCTTTCCGGATCATGCAATATTTCCTCAATATCATTTCCAAATTCCTGAATCAGGGCAATTGCCGGATCTCCACCTTTTTTCCAGTTGGACAGGAACTTTGCTGAACGAGGATCTGTCGAAAACATATCCCCAAGAGACTTTTCATCAGCTTCATAACCGGCGATTCTCTCATCTTGTGCCTTTATCTTCTTATCGTATTCATCGTAATCACCATTAATTCGACCAAAAACGGCCTCATCATCATCAAAATTATCTTCCGGATATTTTGATTTAAGACGCTGAAGAGCTAATTCTCTTTTCGAGATAACTTTCTTATTATCAGTATTTTCCATACGTAATATATATTTTATGCTTTAGTTCTTATTGCGAAAATACATCCTCTCAAGAAAAGTCAAATGTTATCTATTTACCTGCAAGGGTAAATTTGTATAGAAACTGAGCAACAGAGACAGAATGAAACACACCGGTTCATATTTCGAATACGAGAAAGAGCGCAACTGCGACTTGATGCGTGCATTCAGAACAGTAATGGCACATCGGAACGGGCGTCCCATGAAAGATGTGTATGAAAGAATTGTAGAACTGCCTTCGAAAAGATTCTGGGTCAGTGAACTGCGAGCTGCCAAAGTCGTTTCGCTGATAATTAAAGGGAATGATTTAGACAACATGCGTCCCAACAAACGCGCAATGTTTAACGAGATTCATAAAAGAGTCATGGATTTGAAAAAGACACGCCCAAACGACTCAATTTATAGCTTAACGTTCGATGTTGTCAATTCGCAAGCACCACGATTCTATCTAACGCCTAACTCCGCTCACATGATCATATTAAAAATTAAAAATCAATGGTACGAAGCAAGAGAGTGGCTCAGGGTATAAGTCTAGTATATTCCTTACTCGCAGTCTGTCTGTGTTTTACAAATCCTGAAATAACGGCAATATCTCTGCATCCAGGAGGCGGGATAGCAAGCCGTTTTTCTTATCCATTTTTTCACACCTCATTTCTTCATGCCATGATGAATTGCTGGTGTCTCATATCCATAGTATTCATATATGACGTATCATTGATATCCTTGATAGCAGGATATGCAACTGCAATAACATATCCTGTAGGTTTATTGTCACAACTATATTCGGAGCCTCATTTTACAATTGGTTTTTCCGGCGTCTGTTACTACTTGTTGGGACGAGTTTCCTTAAATGTTAAGGAAAAAGCATATTGGCAGATTTGCATCTGCACTACAATACTTATAGGTTTCATTTTCCCACATACAATCGACGTATGGTTACACGTGTATTGCTATATGTTCGGACTAATAGGTGCATTCCTCAATAAAAAGGTTTGACATGACAAAAGAAGAAGAAAGCAGAGCCGTCGCAGCGATCATAGAAGAGAACAGTAAACGCCGTTCCGGAATTGAACAGACATTCAATCCCGTTACCGGTGAAGGCTCCACATTCTTCAAATCTAGAGTAAGAATCAAGATTACTGATTTCCCCTTTTCCGAGCAGTGGATTCCAAAAGAAATGAAATCAGTACCATTGATTCAAAAACTAGTCAAGGCCGGTTCCATACGGAAATTCATAACAGACTCATTGAAATCTTGCTATAGCAAAAATGAAAAGCAAAAAGTTATTGAACAAGTCGTCCGAGTAAGAATCAAATTCGATTATCCTTTTTGGGCGGCAACTCTTGCGTACATCAAGAACAAAGGTGGAGGAGAAGATACACTTTTCAGGCTTAACAATCCTCAGAGAAAGCTCATTGAGCGATTAGAGTCAATGAGGCTTGCAGGGAAACCTATCAGACTGATTCTTCTGAAAGCCAGGCAATGGGGAGGTTCTACTTGCATACAGTTGTACATGGCTTGGCTCCAACTCGTACATAAAGTAGGACTCAACTCTCTAATCGTCGCACATCAAGGGACAGCGTCTGATGAAATCCAGGACATGTTCGACAGAATGATCAGCAGATATCCGGTGAAATATCTTCACTCGATATCCGAGAATTACAGCGAAAAGGAAATCAAATTCAAATCTGTAGGAAAAAGCGGCAATATACATCGCGTCCCGCAAAGGAAATGTAAGATAAAGATCGGCACAGCAGAACGGCCTGACTCTGCACGTGGTGGCGACTACAACCTTGTGCACTGTTCTGAAGTAGGTCTATGGAAACGCACCGAGGGGAAACGGCCTCAGGATATTGTCCGTTCCGCCTGTTCCGGTGTGTTATATAGGCCATTGACAATGATAATCTACGAGTCAACGGCGAATGGCTCCGGCAATTTTTTTCACCGCGAATACGAAGCCGCAAAAACCGGCAAATCCCAATTTGACTCAATGTTCGTAGCCTGGTGGCAAATACCGCAGTACTCATTATACATATCAGATCCCAAAGAGCTTCGGAACTTCGCTGTCAAACTATGGTCCAATCGTGAAAACACTAACGTAAACTCCGACAGAGAGGTTTCCGGACAGTACCTGTGGTATCTCTGGACTATCGGGGCATCACTTGACGCAATCAACTGGTATATCATTGAACGTGCCGCACATGATTCCGACGAAGATATGGCTTCGGAATTTCCATCAGATGACATAGAAGCGTTTTCTCATTCAGGGGCGCGTGTATTCGACAGATACAAGGTAGAAAAACTACGTTGCAGTTGTAAGCCCCCAAGATTCATTGGCGAAGTCTGCGCGAACGGAGATGATGGAAAAGAAGCATTTGCAAACATTCGATTCATTGATGACAAGCAAGGAAGGCTATGGATCTGGAGCAAGCCGGAAATTGACAGGAAAATCAAAATAGTAGACAGATACTTGGTTGTAGTTGATATCGGAGGACGCGCAAAGAAATCAGACTGGTCTTGTATTGTAGTATTTGACAGGCTTTATCAAATGGAAGGCGGCAAGCCGTCAGTTGTAGCCCAATGGTATGGACATATAGATATGGACTTGCTCGCATGGAAAGCGGCTCAAATTGCAGCCTATTATGATAACGCCCTACTCGTTATTGAGAGCAACACTCTGGAGACGCACGATGCGGAACGGCAAGTTGACGGTGATCAGTCACTATATATACTCAACCTTGTCAAAGATGCCTATCCGAATCTATATGCCCGTCCACAAAGTGACGAAGATATAAGGAAACAGATGCCTCGGAAATACGGCTTTCATACTAATGTCAGCACAAAGCCGAAAATAGTATCAATACTGGTCAAGGTCATTCGTGAAGGTCTATATACAGAAAGAGACGGAAGATGTCTGGACGAATATCTCACATACGAGAAAAAACCTAACGGAGCCTGGGGTGCAATATTAGGTATGCATGACGACCTTCTTATGACCCGAGGCATAGGTCTTCTTATCAGTTTCACAGAAATGGAAATTCCTAGAATTATAGAAATAGAACAGCAACAGAATCACAAGTCATCGCGTTGGAATAATCCGACAGAGGCTATAATCGCTTAATAAATCAACATTATGAACATTTTTTCAAGTTTCTATGCATGGCTGATATACCGTGAAGCTGTCAGCAGAGCCGACAGGGCTCATGCCAAGAACGGAAACCGTTATTATGTGATGCCGAATGCAAGCGGCCGCGTCAAGCTCATAGTCACGGACAGGAAAAACTTCAGGCAATTACGCATGAAGCATTACATTGCCTCCAACGTCAAGATGGATGACGTGACCATGAAGTGTTTTTATTACACCCCTGACAGACGGGAGAAGAATGCAATTGACGATTTCCTGCGAGACGTAAAACTCCACATGTATTACGAGTGGTATGAAAGACGTAAAAGGCGGGACAAGAGAGAACGGACAAGAAGGCGCAACGATTTCTTCAAGCATGTCAGTTTCAGTTCCATAGCACGTCGCAATCCAAACGACAAACGATAAGCGACTAACAATAATTAAGGCAGTTTAAGTTTTCGACCTAAACTGCCTTACTTTTATGCGTTACTTCTCATTGCTTCTGCCGTAATTGCGTCATGCAAGGTATTCACTGCACCCATATTTGCACCTTGCTGAACCTGCTTTTGCATCTGAGGCGAAAGCCCTTCAGGAATATTTCCCTTGGACAATTCCTCCTTCTGTACGTTTATGTCCTGAAGAAGATTGTCTGCGAATTGGAAATCTCCATGTTCAAGAAGCTGTTCAAGACTAATTTGTCCGGACTTCCATATCTCCATGAGGAAGTCATTAGCCAACTGGCGATATACCGGTGACGTGGTGCTTTCCATAACGCTCAGGTCAAATTCAACGTCATTGAATTTATCTGGATCATAAACCACCTCAGCTCCGCTTTTGCCGGCGATGTTCACATATCTCTTGCTATCATAGAACTGTTGAATATTCTTGACATCCTTATATGCCGCATCTATCACAAAGGCGCTGAACCTTTCAAGAAGGTCCAACAATGAAGTTGTAGAATTCTGGGTCTGTTGCGCATAGAGACTGGCGCTCATCCCAGAATATCCCGGTTTGCCCTGGAGAGCACCATTTACGCCACTGATGTCTTCAAAGAACTTCAGTTGTAAATTCAGCAGCTCTGATATTCCTATATTCGTGCTATTGGCCGCAACTTGTTTCGGCAAAGTCCCGGATGGGTTATTCTTGGTTTTCACCACGATCACGCCATTAAACCTATGCCATTCTTCTGCCACATCCTCAATGCTCCAGTCGTCAGGCATACACTCTTCCGGAAAGATCAGCACACCTTTCGCGCTTGCACGCATAATCCAATCGTACATTGTAATAAGCCTGTTGACATATCTCTGTTGGTCAATGAAGTCAGAAACGAAGCTATGAATCTCGCCATCAATGAAAGGGTATGCCTTGAACACGTATGGATGACTGCCGTGCTTATAAGGGGTCTCTCCTTCTTGCAGTATATCACCAAACGGCGTGAGATAGTAATAATACCAATAGTTGTCGACACACCATTCGGCGTCAATAACCGCTACATCATCTGCTGGAATTCCGTTTAACGTTCCTCTGGCAATCCTCTTGGCATTTTCTTCCAGAACAAGCTCGTGATAATCCTCTACGTCAACCATGAAGATAGTTCCTGTACTGTAATCATGGCAACGGTATCGAGGCTTGCTTTCACGACGCCAAACTTCAATAACTCGACACCTGGTAATATCCTGCGGGACAAGAAAATCAATATTCGCCCTACGATAATAACCGAACTCATTACAGAATGTCGCAACATATCCTTTATTTCTGGCATGAGCAGAAGAATAAATTTCAGCAAGACGCTGGTAGTCCTGTTTAGAATGAGCAAACTGCCCTACCAGTGTGTTGAAATCAATATCATGAATCTCTCCGATGAAGCTTACGTCCCATCCTCGTATATCACGCGAATATGCATCCATAAAGAACATGTCCGGAGAAACGACACGCGTCCAACAGTCTAGACCCTTATCTGAATTCCATCCGAAGCTTTTATGATGGACGGCCAGACCGCTGATAAGGAATTCCTCAAGTGTTTCAGGATAGACCTCATTCATACGATTCCGCTGCATGTTGCATTGAAGCACCGTACTCATCGTCTCGCCTAGTTTCTGTTCATCTCGATCCCTCGCCGTACATGTCGGTTCTTTGGATTGACTCCGGTACACACCAAGGACATTTCTTACAAGTCGTCTTATAAGATTGTTCTTCAAAGGGACTTGTCCTTCGCTTTTGATGTATTCCTCCTCAGTCATATCCTCCCCGTCAACCGTAATTATGTCTTTCCATTGGTCTCCGTAAGTATATCGTTTGCACCTTTCTCTATCCTTACGGAAACGAGCCATGTTATCATAATGCTGCTGCGCTTCCAGAACAATATCGAAAGCGCGCTTGCTGTCGCCAAAACTTTTAGAGAAGGCGACAGTATCCATTTCATTTTCTTTCCGCGGTTTTACGCGGCTCATCCGTCTAATACTTTCTTCAGACATGGTAATATAGCATTGGTTACACGAGCAGTCCGCTCATCAGCAAAAATACTTGTTAATGAGCGAACTGAACGTATATCAATTTATCTACTAATCTTCTTTCAGTTCCTCCAACATCTGCTGTTTCAATTCCCGAAGCATCTCCTGCAAGTATTCCGCATCCATCACATCTCCATTGAGTTCTTCCGTTTTCTTCAGTGCCGTCCTCAATTTCGCGATAGACGATGCATATCCTTTCATCTTCGAATACTTCTTGAATTCAGGAGTATTCATGAAATCAGATAGTTTATCAGCATATTCCATCGAGCCCATCCTTGCCTTTCTCTTATATCCCGAAATCGTATGTTCTGTTTCTCGGAATTCTTCCATTGCTTTAACATACTCACGATTCAATTGACTACCGGCGACTCTCTCATCGTCTGATTCTTGAACGAACGTGCTTACGATAGGCACATTGCGGATATCGCGCATTTCCGGATTCCATATCATCGAAATAGTTTTGGCCGTCTTGTTAATGGTCTTTCCGACACCGCCCAGATAACTCTCAAACAAATGTTCAATGACGGCAGGATTGTTAACAGGATCAATCCATCCTCTCTTGACATCGTCTCCTCCGGTTACTTCATTCAGCCATTTAGATGCATTGATAAGCATTGAACTCGTCCCCTTGTATGCCTTCGTCCAGGCTGGATCCAAACGATTATAGTCATTGCGTCTATAAATTGGTTTTCCAAAGTAATCAGAGTTTGCTACCAATTGCGCAAACGGCTGAGCGACAGTCGGAGTCAAACTTACGGCAAGATTATTTCCATTGCCCATAAAATCAACAGGGAGAAGATCCATAAAGCTGCCGGCCGCGCTCTTCAATCCATCGAGGACTTCCTCCTTGCCCATCAGTACTGACATCGCAATCTCGCCCATGGCATAGAAAGGACGAAGCTCCTGGGAAATCGGAATGATAAGGAATTTGTTGTCGCTCCACGGGATATAGAAAACAAAATTATTTCTACGAACCCACTCAGGCAAATCCCAATAGGCATCGTCATCACCACCGAATGCCGATATAATAGCTTGTGCCAGAAGTGGAGCAAGAAATCCTGCGGCAGAGAAAGTACTAAGAGCCACGGCAGATTTAACCGGATGCTCGTAGAAAATCTTTCCTGCGTTTGCAAGAGCCTGTATAGCCGCATTAAAGAAGATATATGCAAAGTTCATAACTCGTGCACCAAAACCGCCACTACCTTTTCTATTGAAGTTTACCGTAATCTCTTTAGCATCACTGATACTCCTCTCCACACTACGTCCCATCTGTCGAGATGTCATGTACACCGAAAACCTTGTCGCATCCTCGGCACACCTATTCATGAACTCAACACCATCCCAGATTCCGTTCCACACTTTTGAAGAAACTTTCATCACTTGTCCTTGCGTCATCTCTTTCGCAAACCTGTTAAGGTCTCGCTTGAAATCATCGACGGTATTGAGTTGTGTGAAACCTGTTTCTCCGCCATTGCGTATGAACTCTCCGAAATATCTGTCAATATCTTTGGAGTCATCAAGTCGGCCTGTCTCGAATCTGTGCACCAGGCCAATCAATTGCCCTTTCGCCAATGCCCTGGCAATATTCTTCGTATATAGAGCAGTATATTTTGAATCCTCTTTTGCAAACACAGCAGTACCCGCAAATATCACATCACGACTGAGGTTTGAAATAATGAAGGCTGGATTTTGGGAAGTGAACATCCTGGCCATAAAGTTCTTAATAACACGAGCCTTACGGATAAGCCAGCTGTCCACAGCATCAGGATTGGTCATGCCATTGACAGCCTGAGCAGCACGCGGATTTCCATTGAGATATATGCAATACTCTATGCCGCCGCGCTTAACTTTGACGACATGTTCTTGTCCCTCATATGCCGTAATATGTTTACCGGTATCGAGTTTCCCACGAGATATGCGAGCCGTCCCATTCTTTTCCGCCGCCTTCATGTCAGTCTCAAACTGGGAAACTATATCAGCAACTTCTTCCGGCGTCGCGTCTACAGGTATGACAGGATTCCTCGTAATCCATTCGCCAGTTACCGGGTCCTGGACCTCCCACTGACGATTCACAGTGAGCAAACCTGTCTTATGGTTCAACGCAAGATTCAACAGTTTCTGCTTCATCATATTTCTGTTACCTTGAATGATTGCGCTCTGTCCCATATATGCGATAGTTGCTATCGGATCATCGGAAATGGTGGTTCTTCCGGTAGCCGCCTTCACTATGGATGACGTCTTCGGTCTCGCATCGCTCAGATAGTCGTACACCGCCGAAGCCGTATTCTCGCTCCATCCCCGCAACGGGATATAGTATCTGAACATGGAACGGACCATCTCATAGTTGTCCTTCGTGAGCATTCCCGTTATATATGACGTCCGTAGGGTGTCCTTCGTAGCATCATTTATCTTTTCCCACAGGACATCCGTATCATGGTCCATTTCGAACTTCCGGACGATATCCTCAGCGCGCGAGGTGATCTCGTCGATTCTAGGTGCAACGGTGTCAGTCTCCCTTCTGGTGAGTTCTGTAAGACCTGAGTAGTCCCGTCTGACTGATCCGTCCCAGACGACTCCATCTTTCTCGGCATCCCTCTTTGAGAAGACCTCGTTTCGCTCGAGTCCGTGTTTCGCCATGAGGTAGCGGACAATGTCTCCATATTCCGCTCCCTCTTTCTGGAGGCCACGGACAGCGTCCTTTATAGGATTGAAGAACCTGTTCAGATAAATGTCAGTCTGGGCCTTGTTCTTTGAACTCATTGAGTTTTCCGCCAGGTATGCGTTCTCGAAGTCTTCCACAGGCTTCCCGGTTTCTTCCGAAATAGCGTCTTGGAGATATTTCAGAGACTGCATGCTGTCCACATAGGCTTCCTTCAGACGGCGCATAAGGTTGGCCGTGTCCGACTTCCGTCCATTCTTGTCTATCACGCGGGTCTTCTCCTCGTAAATGTCCCGAGCCTTGTTGCTGCTTCCGACATTAGCAGAGGTCCTAAAACGGAGCCTTGAATCATCACCTGACAATATTTTCTCGTCGGAATTTGTTTTCTTGACTCCTTTTAGTAAATTTGCGTCATGAGAAAGAGCATTGCTTTGAGCTGTCGAGCCGCCTTGTGCCGAAAGTTCAGAACCGCTTGCGAAACGGTTCCAAAGCATTCGCTCTTTTTCTATTTTATTCAGCATCTGTTTGTCACGAAGATAGTGGCTGCTGGCAACGACCTCCATCCCGTCCTTCCTTACTGAAACCGATGCGTAGTTTATCTTCTTGACTCCGTTTTCAACGAAAGATTTCACAAAGACATACTTTGTTTGTCTTTCTGCGCCTACCTCCGGAGCATTCTCTTCGAATATTGCATCAGGACGTTCAATGGTAGGAATCAACATGCCGAATTCAAGTTCGCGCCCCTTCTTGATATTCTTTTCATATTGGTTCTCGCCCAATTTTACAACACCTATTGGAGTGCTGAAGACCTTTCCTTTTATTTCATTGTCCCAGATTTCTTTGGTCAACTGACGAGGCACCAGCGTTTCCGCATTGTCCTGCATCTGTTTAAGGAAGGATACAGGACTTGAATTATCCTCCCTGAAGTTTCCGACCTTCATTGACTGTTGCATGGATATATCTTCGGCTTTGGCAAGAATGCCGCGCGAGGTCCGCATTTGATATGTCCGCCACAACATATAACGCAGTTCGTTGTCACCGATATTGACGCCCAGGGCAATCTTTGCCCTGCTCAACATATCGCGGAAGAAGTCTTTTATCTTCTCGAACAATGTACGATTCTCACGCCCGGCAAAACCATTCTCCGCCAAGCCCGCAATATACTCTTCAGTCGCAAGCCTGAAATCCCAATGGTTACGTCTTGCGAGACTGACGATTTCCAATCTGGTAGCCTTCGTAGCAGCCGCATACACTTTATCCAGGAAGTCATCGAATTCGTCATCACCTATCAGTTCTCGTAATCCTTTGTGGCCGACAGCCTCGTGCAAGATTGTTGCCTGGACATCTTCAATGCCGGTAGCATTCGGAAGTACGACGACAATTTCTCTCGTATCGGTATTGAACCATCCCTTGGATTTCCTTTGGTTCTCCTGAACCTTCTTGTTCTGGTGCTCAATCTCATTCACATCCCGTACGATTCGCACCTTTTCACCGAGGCTTTCCGCCAGTTTAGTTGCGGCTGCTTCGATATCCTGAGAAGTGCGGTTGCCATTTCCAGTCTCATCATGTTTATATCTGATATCAGGATTTCCATTCTCAAACCTTCTGCTCAATGGAATTACCTGTCCGTTGTCATCATATACAACTGGTTCGGCCGAATAAATCTGGTCGGCACTCACCGGTATGTAGTCAGTGACTGAACCATCGTAATTGCCTACGCCGTCAGCCTCAATTCCGTCTCCATACTCATCAACATTCGTGATTATTGCACCGTCGTATCTTCCGTTGCTATCCTTCGCACGTCTCGCAAATGTCCTGGTAGAGACATCGTTTCCTTCTGCATCCCTCGCGAAGTCCGAGTTCTGGCCTCTGAAGTCCTGTTCCAAAGGGCTCTCGATATCAAGGAATACCTTATAGACATAACCGTCAGCCCCGGCATAGTATTCGGCGAAGCCTTCATCGTCAGTGAAATGGCCATCACGAATTGAATTGTACGGGAACTGCCTTCCGTCTTCAGACACGGCCACGCCATGATATACGACGTTCTTTACCTTACTACCTGGGAATGCTTTCCTGAATGCAGCTTCCACCATTCTGCCGGCCTTGCGCATGTCTCCGGATTCAATTGCGGACATATATTCGGCGTCCATCTGTCCGGAATCTCTGTATCGGATATCCTCCTGCCCGACGTCAAACGTTCCGACATTGTCAGTTGCGGACTTGATCTGATTCGGCTCAAATGCTACGTACTGATTAGCGGCGCCTTTCTGTCCGCTTTCAACTATACCTGTAAAGACTACGCCATCACTCCCCATCCGCTTTGCATTCTGCAGGACCGGGGTCATCGGAGACACGTCTTCTCCATTATGGAAATAATCTCGTTCGACTTCATCGACTAACGGTGATTCGATATTCAGGAACACTTGCTCATTGTTCCCGAACTCTATACCGATTGAGGACAACTCTTCCTCGACCTCTTCCATGTCGCTGAAATAACCTCCCTCAATCTTACTTTCAATTGAATCCTGAATATATTCCCTCTTAGCTTCCTCCTCAGAGACACCATCAAGAAGGAATCCTCGAATTTCAAGATAGTCTCTATCGTTAGGAGAGTCTGTCTCATCCGCGTAGTCCAAATAGTCAGGGCTGTCATTCCTATACACCTCATACGCATCATTCAACTCATTTTCGGACATATTCAGAAGCCTGTCCTTCACCAGTTGTTCCACATCGCTTACAGGAAGGCTTTCAAGTGAATATCTGGAGAACAGTTCCGCAAGCTCCTTATTGTCGGTAAAGAAGAAGCCTTCTTTCGCCGAATCGGCACCTGTAGACTGTCCCAATTTAGTCTTGTCGAACCTGAAGAACCTATAAGGCGAACCATGATACACCACCTTAGGCTCTCCATTCTCATCCACAATCTTGGACGAATTTGTTTTGGCAGTTGAAGGAGATTCCTCCGCGGCCTTCTCCCAGTCGCCAAACCACTTCTTGAATGCTCGGGTACGGACTTGGGCCCACTGCCTTTCATTAAGGTTTGTCGGCTTTCCGTTTGGCGCCTTCATATACGTGCCGTTTTCTTTAGCCTCCCGTACAATCCTATCTGTCTCCGACTCCATACGCTTGCCCTTGGCATTTCCTGCCAAAACCCCGTTACCATAGACTTTAGAATAATACTTCCCGTCATATTGTCCCCCCACTATATGTCCGGTATTATCGGTTTGCACGAATGGCACTCCCAGCTTTTCCAGTTCCGCTCTCAGGCTTGGAGTCACGACATTAGATGGCATGGTTATGGTTCTACCCTTGAACATGTCATTGACTATAACGTTTGCAACTTCACTATCCGGAACTATGCGTATCGGCTTGTCCCATCTGGAAAGAATCACTTTGCGCTTGCCCGTCAGCTGCCCCTGAACGATACCAGCTTTCCACTCCATCTCGCCAACAGAATCTTTAGCCTTATCCGCCTGATATCCGCTACTCAATTCGCTCTTTGGGATTTCGACCTCTACAGTCACAATGTTCGGACGACTTTGGGCTTCGCTGAACTGGTCATTCAATGGCGTTCTAGATGTATGGATATACGGGTTGTACGCAGCTTTAAGGCCCTTTCCGTTCCCTTTATTGAGATTGAAGCGTCCATTCTTATCAATAAGTTCAGGGTGTTCATCTGCCTGTTCCCATTTACCCAATTCTATCGGCCGCACGAACTCTCCATTTATCTTCGAGGCCATAGGCGGATACAGTTTTCCGTCTATAAGTTGCATCGCGCGATATACCTTCACTTTCGCTCCCTTGTCAAGTTCCTCAATCAGTTTCGGATCTTTGACTATCGAGAAACGGATATCCGCATCACTTTCCGCCTGGCGAGCAAGCGGATTTACGCCCTTTGCCAAGTCAGAAAGCACCATGTTCTGGATATCGTCCACTGATACCCTTGAAGCCTCTTCCTTCGTCCATGGAGCAAATGAATCCCTTACCCAAGTCCAGAACTTTTTCAGCCAGTCCTTGAAGTCCTCGATGAGCGAGATCCTGTTTGCCGTACCGATGATGTCGCCACGCACCATTGCCTTTTTTGCCAGCTCTGTAAGTTTGTCTGCTCCTCTGTCACCGACAAGACGGGAAAGACATTCACTTGCTATCGCATCGTCACCAGAAAGGTTTGCATAATTCGGATCTGTTTTGACTTCCTCCCATATAGGCAGCTGCTTCATCAGCTCAACGCCTCTTTTGTAAAGTTCCGGGTTTGCGTCTTTCAATGCGGAGAACCACAAGTGAGTATATTCGTGGATTGGAGTGTTCGGATTCAGACGCTCTCGATTGAGATAAATCTTTCCTCCCACTGTTGCGCCATATACCGTTCCGTCAGGCTCACGCAGGAATTCGACAGATTCTTTAGCATTGACTTCTTCGCGCTGAGCAAGCCCAGTTGTGTCCTTGTATTCTCCACTATAGAGAGACTGCTTGATAGACTTCAAAATCTCCACAAGCGGCTTGCCCTCCGCTTTGTTCAGCGCCTTGTCAGGATAGAAGAACTCGACGATATGCGCATCTCCATCATTCGTCATGCCCTCATTCGGCTTTCTGGAAATCACGATGCTGATGCCGTTGGATTCCCCGGCGTTGTCGAAGTTGGATACGGTAGCATTATGGTTGCTCACACGTATAGTGACCACCTGCCCGTTCTTTGTTTCGAACGTCGCATACTGGCTACTCTTGTCTTTATCTGAAGAACCTAATGCAGAAGCCAGGTCTCCAATAAATGTCCAAGGCCTGTTGTCTGGATTCTCATTGTATCTATCTATTGCTTTATCAAGATTATTGAGTATCTTTGCACCGTCAATGCTTGATATAACAGTGCCTTTGAAAGAAGACTCGTCTTCCGGTAGCACGGTATCAAGCATTGTTGCATTTATAGCCATTTCTCTCATCGCCTGATCCGACAGTAACTCCACAGGGATTCCAGCATTTGACAGCATCTGAGATACGGTTTCATACGCAAGTCGGTTCTCTGGCGAATTGTCAGAGAGAATTTTGTCAACCATCTGGAACAACGCAACATTTCCTGTCGTTTCATCGGTACGTTCCTGCACCACTCCAAAGATATTACGGACATCCTTTCCGAGAGTTTCCAGTTCAGCACGAGTCGGATACGAGAACCCTTTCAATGCCATCGGCGTTTTCCTAAACTCTTCGAATGTCATCATCTCGCCTTCAGGCTTTAGCTTCTGGATAGCTTTATAGAAGACATATCCCATTCTGGCATAACTGTCTTCCGCATCATAACGGCCTGCAAGAAAGTTGTTGAGTTCTCCGCGTTTAGCCATCTCATCTGCAATCCATTCTGCAAATAAACGGGCTGTTTCCTCTTCTCGTGTTCCCCAATAACTTGAGCCTTTATCCATGGACCTCGTATGATAGTCAGACTTTTCAACGTCATCGACAAGATCATTGAACGCCTTTCTCATCTCTTCGCGCATAGGAAGTCTCTTGTCGGAAGTGACATAGCCCAACTTCACATTTGCGGCGCGACTGAAATAGTTGTCCAGGGCGTGCCACCATTCGTGTGCAAGTGAGCCTGCCCCTCTTGTCTTGGTAAGGTTGATGACCACTTCGCCCGGCTCATAGTGTGCGGACGCTGCGCCACTTCCTCTCGAACCGAAGGCAACGCCAAGCTCTCCATTCAAGCTCATGGCTTTAGGAGACACGCCAATGATCTTAGACATGTCCATGAAAGAATCATAGGCATTGTTCAGCGCCGCCTGTCTGTCTGCCTGATTTGCCCAGTTTCCGAACTGGACACCTCTAAATCCGAATTTATTGGCAAACTCCTCGGCGGTGACATCCTTCCCATTCCTGTAGTCTTCGCCCTTGCGGGTCTCATTGTCTCCGGAGAAGTACACAAAATTGCTTCTCTGTCTCACAACGTCCTTTACGAGGCTCTCCCACCTTTCCTTGTTTGCATCTATCTGCTTCTGGGCTTCCTCGCGACTGTTCAGACGCTCGGCAAGGAAGAACGGCATTGTATTGAACGCTGTCTTCTTCGGCCCATACTTGTCATCCAATGCAACACCATAATACCAATGATACTTTCCATCGGAGCCCTTGTCGTAATAGTGGGTTATGTGGAAATATGACTTCTCCACACTTTCACCACTCTTCTTGGTCGCTGCCGCAATCGCTTCGTTTGCAAGGCGGTTCAATTCCTCATGCTCTGCTTCCGGAGCAGCAATAGCATCCTCTTTAGAGCCATACTCCTTCTCCAAAGGAATAAACTCTCTTGTGATAGGATGTGCAAAGCTGATTTGGTATTTCTCATATCCGACTGTTTCCCTCTTCTCCAGCGGCTCGGAACATTCAAGCCCCGTGGCCTTCAATTCCTCAATTCGTTTAAGGGCAGCTTCTCTCGTAGGGAATATTTCATCCACGGCAAATCGATTGCCCCTCGTTATTGCCGTGGTGAGATTCTTTGCCGCAAGAACCCGATATCCTGTTGTCTCCACCTTCGGATTGATTCCTCTAATTTTGAAGTTCTCAATAGGATGGTCTGCCGTTTCATCGGCATTTGCAACTTTAATAAGGTAAACCAGTTCATCCACGACATCCTCGAATGACTTCAGACTGCGGGAAGGATAAATCCAGTCTTCTCCATTGACACCACGCAGGCTGTAAGAGTCAAACGTGCTGCTGCATACGATTCTACCTACCGGAATCTTTGTATTCTGACCGGCCGGATAGCCGAGCCTGTCAAAGACCTCGTTATACAACGCAATGAGGTTGAGAGGATAACTTGTGCCGTTAAACTCCCTGTGATTCAATCCACCAATCCTCTGCTGCTGGGCTTTCGCTTCATCGACGCCTACATATTTGTCAGCAACAGCCGCCTCTATCACCTTGTCTCTTACACGCTCGTCAGCATCGAATAGTTCCTGAAGCATCTTTATGCCCGTATAAGCCTTTTCGGCCCATTTCTCCACGTTTGTCTTCTCGCCCCAACGCTGTCTCCTTCTTTCGTCCTTTGTCCCTGCCACAGGCTTTTTCGTGGAAAGAAATGCCGCAATGGCTGCCTGGGCGAATCGTGCGTCCTTATCACGAAGAGCGCCTTCTTCAACCGCCTTGCGGAGATTCGGCTTTTTGAAGGCTTTTGAGAATGGCAGGGATATCAGGCTTTCAAGCGAAGTGTTTTGAACTGACTTGGCAAGGTCACGCAGCATATCCTTTCGAGCACCAGAAATCTGTTCACCATAGTCCTCAATCTTCCCTGATTTATTGTTCTTTATCTCCGAAGTTGTTGAAGATCCTTTTTGTTTTGCATGTTCTGATTTTTCCCTATCATACTCTTTCGACTGCTTCATATAGCCCTGAAGGTCGCCGGTTTCCTCTTTTCTTATAGGATTGATATCGACCTTAATTCCATTAATCGAAAGCGCATCCTCTTCACCGTTAAGCGCATTGAACATGTCGTCTTCCCTGATATCTCCACGATACTCGACTACGACATCCAGATCCGAGTCTGGTCTAGCGTCATGACGATTCCTGGAGCCATGGATATCCATGCCGATTATTTCTGCGTGAATATCGTTGTCCCTCATCACATCGTTGATATGATCTGTCACAATGCCTTTGATCTCGTCACGCGAGTATCCTTCAAGTCCTTGAACAGGTTTCTCCTTCTGAGGCTCAGCAGCTTTCACGCTTGCATATTCAGAAAACGGCTTTGTCTTTCGCGTGGAAGAGTCAATCCATTTCTTGAACTCTTCTCTGGTCACCTCAGTAATCTTTCCGAGACCCTTCCAGCCCTTTTCGTAATTCGAAAGATAAGCGTCCCTGGCCTCCTGCTCAGAAGCGAAACCATACATCACCTTGGACTCGTCAAACTCTCCCGTCTTCGGGTTCACCTGGTCGACGACAAAGACGTTCCCCGTCTCCGGGTTGTCAGAAAGGAATATATCAATGTGGTCGTTATCCACGGCCTTCGTGCCACGGATATAACCATAGTCATTGTGCATTTCTGATTGCCATTCCTTGCCGTCAGCATCTCTTCCTTTGCGTATACTTCCCTTAGGATTCTCGATGGTGACATCCATTCCGTCAATCTTGACATGCCCCATGCGATAGTTGCCCGCTTCTTTCTGAGCATCGCTTGGGTTTGTATTGACCTTGCTTCCTGCCTCTGCGATTTTTTCTCTTACTTCACCGCTTCCGCTTTCGTTTTCAGTTCCTCCTGTATTATCGGCAGGTTGCTCTCCACCCTCAACTCGTTCTCCTGCCGCAGGAGTTCCTGTGCTTCCTTGTTCCCTTTCTTGGCTTGCTGTACTATCGCCAGCCAATACATTGCTTCGCTGCTGTCCATCATATTCAAAATTTAATGTTTCTAAAATAGCCTGTGCGAGTGTTCTCGGAGTGTTGTCCGGCTTCTCGAACAGGGTTTCTTCCTGGGTGCCTTGGATGAGGTCATACAGGTGGTTGAATGTAGATTGTATCAGGCTCTGACTTTCGCCTTTATACATTGTCGCCAAATGTAATGCAAAATTACTGAATTTCTCGGCAGGCAGATAGCTTTCTCCGGTAACATCGTCCATTGCATACTGCATTTTCCACGATTCAACGGCTAAACGAGCTTCTTTCCAATTCTTGGCGTTGGCAAAGTCTTCTCCCTGCGACAATGCGTTGTACGCTCTGATAGAATTCTGAATTTCCTTTACCATTCGCTCTGTGTTCGGACTTTCATTGTCTCTGAATGCGGTGGCAAGGATAGCACGCTGAGCTTTGGCCGGCATAGCATTGAACATTTCTTCAAGACGGATGTTGCCACCTGTGAATATGCTCTGATACATTATGCCTTTCAAATCGTTCTTCGCTTCAGCTGTGATACCTCCCTTACTGTCAAATGCGCTCTTGTACTGCGTAGGAGTGATGAAACCTCGCCTGTTCATCCACGCCAATACTTCATCGCCATTCCTGTCCACAAGTCCTGCAAAAGAGGTCTCATCATCAGAAGAAGCGAGAAGCATATCGGCGAATGTGCGCATATCGGCTCCCATTTTCTGCACGGCATTCTTCGGCTTGATACGCTCTGTGCCTCCGCTTTCGGTGTCCTGCGCAACAAACTGACCGAGGGTAATGGCGGTTGCGTCGTCCACATCAAGCATATTGACGAGTACAGGATGATTCATCGCTGAAATCTCATCGGCATTCAGACCAAAGTCCGCAGCGTGGTCCATAAGGTACTGCTTGTAAATGGCAGACTGCTCTTTATCGCCCTCCCATATCAAACGGAGCGCATCACTACGGTTGTTGCCCTGTATGACTTCGCCACGGACATTTGTGGTAGGCGCACCGGTATATGCCGTAATTGAGGATGTGATTTCTTCGGGACGGATGTTCCTGGCAATCTTACGGGCAGACAATACACTCGCATCGTCAGTCCTCTCTTTAGGCTGCGATTCATCAATGAAGTGTGCAGGATTTCTCGTGCCTTGGATGTGGCTCGGCTGCAAGGTCTCCGCTTCAATGACAGCGACACGACCGGGAACAATGACATCATCGCTGAATTTCACGGCTATATCGTTGCCCTGCAGGTGTGGTATAGGTTCTTGTCTATCCACCTTATGACCGCTTACTCTCCTGTAACCTCTTGCTCGTGCGTCCTGCGGTGTATCATCGGAAATGTCCGGCACACCGTTCAAGGCTTCACGCTTGATGCGCTCTGCTTCCTCGCGCTCTGCACGGAGTTTTTCTTCCTCGGCCTTGCGTATGGCTGCCTGTTCCTCTGCGATCCGTCTCTTTTCGGACTCCTCTGCATCTTTCCTGCGCCTTGCGGTCTGCGCAATCTGCTTCCACACGGCAAGATTAGCCTTTGCTTCTTCAATGGCAGCCTTACGCTCTTTCTCGGCTGCAATCTTCTCCGCAATGGTCGCCCCTCCTTTGGATTTGGCTTTCTCTACCTTTTTCAACGCTGTTTCCTTGTCGGCAAGCATTCCGTCAGTTACGGTCTGCGCCATTGCTTCATCGCCATCTGTCTGTTCAACTATGGCATCCCAAGCGAGCTCGGGAGTTTCAGCCTGCTCATAGATAGGATTTCCCTGCTCATCTTTAGGAATACGCTCGAAAGCGGACACCTGCGGTTGCTCCGGTTGTTCGATTTCGACAGGATTCTGTTCGATTTCAGGTGCTTCTTGTTCCTCCACGGACTGAACAAGTTGGGCCTGCATATTCGACAGATCCTCCGGAGAAAGGTACGATACGGATTCGATGCTGCCGTCATTCTCGATTGCTATCTCATATTTCCCATCATCCGTAAGTTCCGACTCCACAATTCCATGCTTGACGGAACCAGACCCGACATCATTAAATGAAATCCGGTCGTTAATTTTGAAAGGATTCTCAGGAGTCCGTCCTGTACTGTCTTCCCCATATTGACGAGCGTCAACATCCAACTTCTGTTGCTCATATTGTTGCAGTCTTGCCATATTCGTGGCTTCAGCCATATTTTCAATCTGCTCCTTAGACATTTGAGAAATACGAGGGAGGCCGGTATTGGCATCAATATCTTCATTAAGTATAACATTTATTGTCCCATCTCCATTATCGACGATGCCCTGTTTGTCTGCTGCAATCTGAACCGTGAATGACTGCCCCTGCTCATTTGTCAAAGTATATACATCTCCAGGATTAAACTGGAGCACACCATCAATAATGTCTGCTTTCTGCTGTCCAATTTGTCCACGAATCTGCGACTCCGCCGCTTTCTTTTCTGATTCAGGATCTATTTCAGCGTCCACTCCTACAATTTGAGACGGAGAAACGGATTCAATTTTTCCGGTCTTGTCATCACGAATGATTATATAGTCCTCCGAATTATGGATGTCAACCATTGTTCCATCAGGCGTGAGCCTGACTATACCGGAAATAATATGAACTGCTCTGTCATCAACTAGTCTGGCCGGTTGCAGTTTTCCAGTATCACTGTTCGTGCTGGCATCAATTGCTGCATTTACGGATGAGATTCTATTGTCAATATCATCTCTGACTCTGTCAATGACGCCATCGAACGTCGCTTCTGCATTCAAATAATCCAACGCGACAGACTTCTGTTCTTCCGTAAGTTTCCCCATCTCGTTTCCAAGCATCAACGTTTCAATGTCGATGCTTGACATACCCAACGCCTGCTGAAGCCTTGCTTGCTGATATTCAAACATTATTTTCGCATCATGAACTTCCTGCGGTGTCGCTAAGGTATATCCATTTTCATAAGAAGACTCCAAATCCGTCATTTCAGGGCTTGATAATTCCCTATGCTTTTCATCTCCTTTTAACGTGCCTTCGTAAATCTTGATACTTTTTGCATAATCCAGAATAGCCTTTTCTCTTTCAGGATTCCTTTCCCCGATGATCACCTCCGACAGGACCGATGACATTCCTTCATCGCCGGCCTCCGCAAGCCTGTCCTCTAAATCCTGCCATGCCTGATCGCCGAATTTCTTTTTCGCCTCATCCCTCGCTTTCTCCATTTCTTTCCTTGCTCTGTACTTTGGCGTTCGCCATGCAGCCGTACGAATTGTACTGAAGACTCCGCCCATCAACGCCACTCCAAGAAAAGTATCAATATTCTGGTCCAGGTTGAAAACTCCCGTATCGTCCGATGAATCCAACGTGCTATCTCCAACGAGAATGGCATTCTCGATATTGCCTACTACTTCTTCTGCATATTCTCCGATGGTTCCGTGCCACTTCGTGCGCTTCTGGAAATCCGCTATGAGTTTGGCGGCGTCAGTCGCACTGACATCGTCAACAAAATCCACGACATTCTTCAGGCCGAACTTCTCCATGCCCTTCCTGCCGAGCTTGGAGACGATTCCGAGAGCCGGAGCGAAGTATTCGCCCAGCATCTCGGAATGGTTCTCTATTGCAGTTGACGTGAATGCCTTTGCAATCGATTTCCCGAGGCTTTCTGGGTCATGGCCTGCAAATACGGTCTGCCCCTGTCCGTCCATATCAGTCTCGATGTCACCGACATGCCTGTCGATGGCGTCACCGGCCACACGGACAGCGCCGGATGTCCCTGCCATGACAGCGGAACCGGCTATGTCACCCAAGGCGCGTCCTGCAGCCCCTGCAGCCTTTGTCGCGAACTTCTGGGCTGCTCTGGTCGCTCCTTTCTTCGCAAACCTCGACAGCGCATATCTGGCCAGCATGCTCTGTGTGGACTCTCCAAGCGTGGAAGCCGGGTTGACCGCCATCTCCAACATGAACGGCAGGCTCTGTGCCGTCACGGCTCCCGCCTTGTATCCCCTGCCTATGTATGAACCGAAGTAGGCATTCGTGGCGAGTTCCACCGACTTCGCGTCCAGTAGCATCTGCTCGGATTCCGAAAGCGGCTTTCCCTCATCGTACTTCCTGAGGGCCTTAAGCAGTTCGATGCTGTTCTTCGTGTCTGACACTCCCATGTCCCACGTGTTGACGTCAAACAGCTTGTCTCCGAAGCCGCGTGCTACGCCTTTGAAAAAGCCGGGGAATTTGCCTTCCTGGACACTCTTGTCTGCCTCGGCTATAATCTCTTCGGCATTGCTCATCGCCTTCTTTGCAGCCTCCAGTTTGGATATTTCGCTCTGGAGTTCGCTGTTCGCGCCCTGAAGTGTCCTCTGCTGGGCATCGGACATGCCTCCGGACCCGCCTTCAGGATTATGGCCGGACGCGGCAATGGCATGTGCAAGTGTCGACAGGAATCCACCTTTGCGTGCGTCTTCCTGTTCCTTCATATATATGTCACGGGATTTCGTCTGCGCCTCATCCAGTCGTGAGTTGATGTCCCTGCTGAGGTTGGCTACCTGCTGCCTGTTGGCATTCTCCAGATATGACCTCACATCACCAGAAGGAGCCGCGGTCCCATCATCAGACGGTTCCTGGCCTTCAGGTCTCTGCGGAATGGGCACATCAACAGGTTCAGGCTTTTCCACGGTCGCACGGCTGTGGCCGTTCCCCATCTGTACCTCCCAGTTCCTGTTTTCCATGGCCGGCTTCGGCATGACAGGACCTGCACTGCCTGAATTGATTTCCTCGGCACTAGGAGCGGAAGGAGCTGCCGGAGCAGTATATGACCAATTCTTAAACTGCTTCTGAAAATTCACCTTTTCGGAAACGGGAAGTGAATACTCAGCCCCGTCATTATCGTATATATCGACTGTTGCGTTTGGATACCGCTTTTCAAATGCAGATACCTTTTCTTCTGGAATATTATAAATATCTCCGTTTACTCTATATTTTGGCATAATTTACTTCTTCTTATCGGTCTTATAAATAGAGAAATCCATAGTCTCTTTCGAGCCGTTCCCCTTATCTAAATACTGAGAGAAATCTTCTTCAGACACTTGCTGTCCTGCAAGTTCACGAATGTCATTCTGCAGATCAGGATTACCTTCAAGATTTGCCCCTATGACTTCCAACATTTCGTTCTTTGTCAGAGGCTTATAAACTAGTACCTTGTTGCCATTTTCATCCTCCCTGATATTCCCATTCTCGTCTCTGGCATATATAGGCACACCGAATTCATTTGTTTTAGCGGTCTTGTAGTATTCTTGTGCCTGCTGTTTGACATCATCAGGAAGCCTGTCCCAGATCTGCTTGACATTCGCGTCATTTACGGCATCAGAATTAACTGATATCTGCCCTTTTCCACGACCAAGGGAAAATGTATACTTCCCTTTCGTTCCGCCGCCGGATCCGCCGTACATAGCTTGCATCTTTTTGTTGAACTGGACTTGTTTCTGAAACCTGTCGGCAGCAGCGCGCTTATTGGCAGCCGCTATCTGGCTTGCCGCAATATTTTCTCTGGAACTACGGTCCGCGTCGTCTTTCTCCTTCCGATACTTTGCATCAGCCGCATCCTTACCTCGCTTGTACATCTCCGCTTCATTTTTTCTTCCCATTTCAATCCTCCATTGTTCAAGTTGCTGCTGCCACTTGTCTTTGGCGTCCTTATCTGCTTTATCAGCCTTATAAGCAGAAAGGAGAAGATTATTATACTTGTCAGCATCCGCCTTGCGTTCCGCATTCAATTTGTCCCAATATTCCTTGGTCTTCGCCGACATTGAAGTCTTCGGGTCGTACATATCCGGAGCCCCCTTGGATGCAAAATAGACGTTTGCCAAAGCGGAGATGCCATCGCCGATTGCAGAGAATATTTTGGATCTGCGCTCCCTTTTAGCTTCAGCGGCTTTCTCCTCCGGTGTCATTTGGCCTTTTTCTGCAACATGCTTGGCAAAAGCAAATGGACTCATCTCTCGCCCCTGTTCATCATATAGTTTACCGGTATTAGCCTTGTATGTCAGGCCATCTATCGTCTTGTCCGGACGCGCATTGTTCAGTTCCTGCTTTTCAATAATTTCCGCTGGTTTCGGAATTGACTTGTCGTATTGAAGTTCCGGTTTACTAATCAGGCGTGGTTTGGTAATCCTGTCAAAGGTTGTCACCCCCTTATTGTCCTGAGTTCCCTGAGGTCTTACAGCAGTCGCAGCAGGTGCAGCACTTTCTACAATGCCGGGCTGCGTAGGACTTTGCTCTTGTTGTGGCGGTGCAACAGTCTCAACCTGTTTAATCTTCTTATCTTCTTCTATCATTTCTAAACGAATTAAATTGACGCCATACTGGCGGCTGCGTCAGCCACACCCTTTACGGCGTTGGCTGTAACTTCCGCTTTTTTCAATGTCATATTGTTCAATTGTGAATTCAAGTCCGCATTTTTCGAAAGATATTGACTTTCTATGCTGTCCTTCCTTTGGTCGGCAGCAGCAGCGATCTTGCTGGTAGCATCCACAAGAGCCTCATTATTTGCAGCCTTTGCCGCTGCAACACTTTCATCTGTTCCGCCCATCACTGCTGCGACACCGGCGGCTTGTTTGTTTCGCTCCCTTATGCTGTTTGCCGTCTGTGTGAGCAATGCTTGCGCATCGGCTCGCTGAGTCGCATCTTCATTATAACGTCTGTCGAACCAGTCCTGATTCTCCTGCATCTGTTGTTTGGTGTTTCCAATAACATCCTTGTACGCTTTTGCGTTCTTAATACCACCATAAATACTGGCAGCCGCTTGCATACCTGCGCCTATCATGCTACCTATACCTGGAAGTGCCATAATTATTGATATTTAATAGTTAATACTTAATTAAGTGGTTCAAAAATAAATAAGTATATTTGCATGAAAGGTTTATGTAATTACGTAGTAGTATTTTTTTCAAATATGGATGCCAACGGAAATAAAACTGGAGGCCGAAAGAAAGGGACTCCAAACAAGAATACGAAAAAAATGAAAGACGCCGTTGCTGAACTTCTCGACAGTTACAGCAACAGCGGACAAATGATTAAAGACTTCATGGAGTTGGAGCCGAAGGACCGGCTCTTTATAAGCGAGAAACTTATGCAGTATACTGTTCCTAAACTTCAGGCCGTCGATTTGAGTACCGAAGAAGGTAAGAAACTCACAATAGAGGAAAGACTGATACAGTTATCCAAAATCCCAGATCAGAACGGTCTATAAACATCTACTTTAGATAACTGTTTAACATACAACTTTTTACAAGTTTTTCATAAACTTAAATAATAATTGTAATTCGTAGCCCCCGACAGCAGAGATGTTCTCGGGGGATTATTACATTACTTTACCGATATCAAGCGTCGGTATAACATTTATGGCCTCCTCCCGCCGCTTGTCGACAACCTTTGCATAAATGGTTGTAGTTGAGATATCCTGATGGCCAAGAAGTTTACTCACCACATACAGATCTGCCCCGTTCGTTATGAGCAAAGTCGCAAACGTATGTCTTGAGGTGTGAAATGTTACATGCTTGTCTATGCCCGCATTCTTAGCCCACTTGTCAATGCACCGGCAGATCGTGTTGATTGTAGGCCATCCGACAAAGACAAGATCGTCCCCCGTCGCTCCCTCTCTTTCCGGCAACCATCTCCTCGCATTATCGGACAATGGTATATAAATAGGCTGCTGTGTCTTTTGCATAGTTGTAGCAATCATGCTATCGTCAATCTTATTCCACGTAAGAGCTTTAACATCTGAGCAGCGCAAGCCAGTAAAACACGAGAACAGGAACATGCGTTTAACCACAGGATAATCGCAAGGTGTATCAATTAGTTTGACGACCTCTTCCAATGTAAGGAAAATCCTCTCTGGGCTATTACCATGAGGACGTTCTATTGAATCAAGTCCGCTTACTGGATTAACTGCGATAAGCCCCTTACTTGAAGCACCGTTCAAGACTGCCGTTATATACTTGAAGTAGGCTCTTACAGTAGCTTCGGTCAAAGGAGATTCCTTTCCGCCCATAACAATCCTCTGGTGTATATATCCGACAGTTCTGAGCAGTATTCCCGTCTCAGCAGAAATTTGGCTGAATGTCTTCTTCTGGCGACAGGACAACTCCCACACAATTTCTTCCGCTTCTTTCGTGGAAATGTATCCTTCCTCCCGACCTTCCCCAGGAAATATCTTCACTTTTCGGGATTGGAACATATTATGAGTCGCTCTCAAATGCTTCACGAAATCAGCCAACATCTCAGATGTCACCTTACACAGCAACACATCTTCTCCGGCAAATGTAATCCACCGGTACAACGCATAGTCCGCACCTCGCCTATATTTTTCGGAAATTGAAGTACGAGAATCATAATAATGATTATAATAATCAACAAATTTTATCTTGCGCTTGTCAATTGTCATAATGTTCGCCACACCTGACTGTATATCGACAAGTCTCTTGGCCTGTATCACACGGGCCGCGTCCAGGGCACTTTTGTTTTTTAACTTGGTAAGAGGATCCGTTCCTGGGTTCAGGTATAATTTCAAATACTCGTAATGCCTTTGACCATTCTGATAGATGTCAAGGTAAAGTGACTTGACTCCTTTCTTGAGCGTCTTGCTCCTGAGCCTTACAGGCTCTTTAATATCATACTTTGCCATATTTCGAGAAACAAACGAGAAACAAATTTAATTAAAAAGGAACAAAATAGGAACTTTTTTCACTCGCATAATGTATCGCAAAAGTATAATAAAATCGCATCTAACTAATTAGCAATCAGACAATAATTAGATAAAAACAGCGATTCAGCATATCACAGCAAGGAAACAACGATATTCCCGCCGGGAAACTCCCATCCGTCCTTGAACTCACCATATCCGCGCTGCGTCGCGAACACTAATCCATTGTGTATCAATACCGCAGCTACCACTTCAACTCTCTTCATATAAACCTTCATTTTAGCAAAAGAAACAAACTAGGAACAAAATGCGAAATCAATTACTTCCACATTACATGCCCAAAACTGTCGTATGACAAAAGAACGAAGCGCAAATTAAAAGTCCTCCGGATAATCTTTGATTACACATGGGGTAGCCATTTTCTTAAATTTGTCTATCACAATAGGTGGTTTATAAAAGGCCTCATACCTATTTACGCAAACATACATCGCCATTGATACGACAATCGAAATAGACAGTATTATCAGTCCTATCATAATGTATTTTCCGTCACTCTCATGACGGCTTCCGTTCAATTCCATATATTATCTTTTGATTTTTACTTCGGCCTTAGGGGCGGAGCGTTTCCGGCTCATGTCCTCAGCCAACCTCTGGTATGAAGCCATCAGCTCCCAGTATTTGTCGGTGGCTTTGTGCAGTTCTTCCTTCAGGGACTTTATGTTCTCTTCCAGGTTTGCGATGTGCTGGACGTACCTCTCCCTTTCCTTCGCACTGTCGACCCTCGCGGTCTCCATCATGCGCGTCATCCTCTCGTTGGCCGCGATCAGTCTGGCGTTGCTCTTCTGCGAAGTGTCCCTTGACACCTGTAGCGATCCCACATGGCTGGTATAGGCGAGTTCCACTGCCTTGCACGCATCAACCAGTTTCTCGATCATCATGTTGGTCCTGTCTATCCTACCTTCGGACTTCTCAAGCATCTTGAAAAACATCCGGATTGTTTCAGTCAACATCTTTGAAGAATTATCATCACCCGACGCTAATTCTTGGTCATGGCCATCTTCGTCCATAATTTCTAATATTTAATTAACATACATTGCGACTATGATATTTCACTGAACATCATTTGCTTCGATACTTTGCGTATGGCGATGCCCCATGGCAATTCTTGTAATCCTTACCGCTTCCGCATGCGCACTTGTCAGGTCGACCGCTTGACAGGTTCAATCTATGCATATTATTGCACTTCTTTTGAAGTGCAAGTTCATCAACATAATTTATTGTCTCCAGTGATGGCGTTCTAAAAGTTATCACGGTCCGACCGCTATAGTTTGTAATCGCCAGATCACCCAGAGAGATGATGTCCATTCCAATGATGACACTATGTGAAGATCCGGCCATGGGCAATCCGATCACCTGGTGCATAGGTATAACGAAACTACCCATCTTGATCTTTACGCTATAGACCGGAGCCTTGAACGGCTCATTGTTTGCGCCTACTACAGAAACTTCATCTGTAGGCTCCAAGCCAAGCCCGTCAGCCAGAGCCGTAGATATGCATGTGGTCATGGCTCCGGTATCCCACAATGCCTTCTGTAGAGTAGGGTTCTCCTCATCCTTTGACATAGGGAGAGACACCACACAGTTCACAAGAATGCTTCTCTGCACTGAATTGTACGGATGTGTATAGGCCGTTATTATCATAGGACAACTATTTGAGGCATTATAATGTGGACATTCCTTGTTTCCTTCTTACGACATTCGCGCATCAGGAAGTTGCCGAGGCCATAGTTCTCAACGCCGAAAGTGTATGCCTCCTCATAGTTAGAGAACGCATCAACCTTGCAGTCTTCAGAGATAATAAGTATACTGCCTTCGTAGTCCTTCAAAAGGCTGTCGATGTTCTCATCGAAGAACTTTATCTGCTTGTCAATCATAGTTATTCCTCCTATTTCGCTAATATATAACATCTTATTTGTTTATCAAAGTCTTCAGGAACACAATACATTGTTATTAGTGCAAATCAAATTTGTTCAGCAAATTTGAGATATCTCTGGATTCATCCTCGTGGTAGGCATAAACCTTGCCGTCCTGGAACTTTAGTTTCAGATATATCTCGTCCTGGGTCTCCCGTAAACAGCGGAAATACCTTAAGTCGCTGATATCTTTATTGGTAAATACTACGTAGGCCTTGTTTTCAATCCCGTCAGGACCGGCCGCTAGGCGAACACATATTATATAGCGCATGTTCGATTCAATATAATGGTCGTAGCTGCGCTTCTTGATTGCCGGGACTATTACCGTCATGTTCTGCTGGAGCACCGATGTCTTCACCTGTATATAATACACTACATTATTCTTGCTGGCTATCACATCAATGCCGCCATCGACGGTCATCTCATTGGCATTATATTCCCTGATAAGAAGCTCTGACATGACGGCATATTCTCCGGCTTTTCCTATATAAGTTTTATTCTGAGTCTTATCCTCTCCGCCAGGAACAGGCGGTTTAGGGATAGGCGGCGCAGACTTTTTAACAATAGAATATAAAGTCTTGACTGTTTTTCCTTTGCTGTTTTTGCCATACTTGAAGAGTCCCTTGCTTCTGTTCTGTTTTATGTCGTGATTGATTTTCCTGCTTATCTGGGCGGAAAGCTTCGTCTCGGCATCCTCTGACAGGGATTCGAACATTCCTTTCTTCTCTCTGTAAGCATTGAGGATGTCCTTAACCGCGAAAGACTTTTCTTCGAGCTCCTTTGCCAGATCCGCAATTTCCTTCGCTGTGATGGATACTTTCTCTTCTGTTGTCTGCAATTCTTCCATGATGCGTTATGTGTTATTTAATTAATGTTCTCAAAAATTCAATCTGTCCGTCCTTGTCCTTCAGGCGCTCTTTCAGCATTTCGATTTCTTTCTCAAGCACAGCGATTCTCGATGCCGCATCTGTTTCACCTGGACAAAAATTTTTATTCCTGCTCCCTATCTCTACCTTGGCGTTCCCCTCCGCGCGAGCCGTTATCGACGGACGATCTATCACAAGCATCGACGTATCCCAAGTTAAATTTTCTTTAATTTTCTTTAATTTGTCCGCAGGTAGAGGTGCAACACCCTTGCATAATTGAGTAATAAAGGCATTAGAAGTTCCCAGAAATTCCGCTAGTTCTTTTTTCTTTATCGCGTTCTTCTTTATAAATAATTCAAAATCAGTCATTTGTAAAAACTCACTTTAATTTTCTTTAATTAATTAAGAAAAATTAAAGAAAATCTCTTGGATTTAACTTTAATTTACTTAACTTTGCATTCGGTTAGTACATACATACGTACAAACATAATAAAAAGTAAAAACAAAAACAAAAGTGCAAAGAAAGGAGGTCCGCATGAAAACCAATAGACGAGACTGGAATATCGACAGGATAGTCAGCAGAGTAATAGGCATAGCGATACTGCTTGCCGGGATTGGATACTTCTTTTTCGGCACCTTCCAGCAGGATGAAATAAGGCTGGTAGCCTTTGCTGCCTGCGTGGCCATCAGCATGGGGATAATGAAGGATGATAAAGTCCGATAAACAGGGATGCAAGCCTGTGAAGGTGAGCACCCTGCACAAATCAAACATATAACATCAAAGCTGCCTGCTTACAGGCAAAAAGCAGGCAGCAACATGGGGAACTTGCACGGGTGGCGTGCCGCATGTGGCTGACAGCGAAACCAGACCAACAGCGAGGGAGGTTCGAGTCCTCCGTTCCCTTCTAGATTATAAAAACAACACAAACAGTATGGCAACAACAAAGATGAATGTGCGTGGCACACTGACGAAGATGAAGCCGGGAACCCAGATGATGTTCACATCTGAGGTGGTAAGCCTTAGGTATCTAAGGAATGTCACCTCTGATCTGAAAGATCAAGGGTTCCTTTTTTCTGTCAACAAGGAAGACACCTTATACAGAGTCACAAGAATCGCCTAATCTGTAGAGACATGGATGAGAAGAAGATACTCGACGCGCTGTCCGACATCAAACGGTACACACTTCTTGCCGCCAAGGAGATGTTGACCGTGGAGGACATGAGCCTGCTCACAGGCTTCAAGCCTACATATATCAGGAAAATGATCCAGGAAGGCAGACTTCCATACTACAAGCCGTCAAACGGGAAGGTATTCTTCAAGAAGAGCGAAGTGAACGCCTATCTCGAAGGCCAGAGAATCCCGTCGATAGCAGAATTGGTAAACAGATAACATCCCACACAATGATACAGAATACAATCACAGCGGCAGACCAGCAGCGGCTGGCGGAAGCAAGACGCTTCCTGTACTGCGACTTCACGGACGAGTTTCTGTCCTCTTTCGACACCAAGGAGGCGAAGGGCATAGCAGAAATGTTCAAGAAAAATCAATATCACAGGGAGGAAGACAATGTTTAAGAAGGATGATGTCGTCGTCTGGATGGCGGTGAACGGAAAGCAAAGCGGCAGGGTCATCTGCCACGACACTCTTGGAATGGGCTATATGATAGTCGCGCTTTCGAACAACCGGCGGATGCTCGTGCACGAGAGCTGCGCAAAACTCATGGAAGAGACCACCGGGAGCTATATTCGAGGTTGACATAAAAAAAAGTCCTTCGCAGTGATGCGCGGGCACGGGAGAGCCAGGTTGGCGAAAAAGCTTTAAGATGTAATTTTTTCTATATTTTAAAATCATAATATTAAACATAGTTAAAGCAGTTCTAGCCTAATCAAAATTTAACCCAATCCAACCTAGCAATCCCGTTCAACCCTTGCGAGGGTGATACCTTTCAAGGGTTCCATTTTTCAAACAACTAAAATCTATAAAAGTTTATGGAGAACAATGAATTACAAGTAAGGCAGCCGAGCGGGCTTAAAAAAGTCGCCGAAACGCCCGAAACGCCGATGGGAAGATTCAACAGATGCATAGCATCGGTCAAGACACAGCAGTACCTTCTTCAGGTATTGGGGCGCAAGAAAGAATCATTCGTGAACAACATCACGGCTCTTGTCGCCAATGACGCGAACCTCCAGGGATGCTCCCCGATGTCGCTGATCTATGCAGGTATCAAGGCTACGGCACTGGATTTCGCACTCGACAACAATCTGGGCTTCGCGTATGTGATTCCCTACAACAACAAGCGGAAAATCACCTGCGAAGACGGTTCAGTCAGGGACGTCGTCGTCAAGGAGGCTCAACTTCAATGGGGATACAGAGCATTCATACAGCTCGCGATCCGAAGCGGACAGTTCAAGCGAATCAATGTGACTGACGTAAAGGAAGGCGAGATCAAGTCCATGAATCTTCTGACGGGCGAGATAACATTCGACGCGGCACCGAACCGCCTGGAGCTTCCAGTCATCGGATACGCAGCATACTTCGAACTGGTGAACGGCTTCAGCAAGACACTCTATATGACCGTGGAAGAATTGCAGAGACACGCAATGGCCTATTCCAAGACATACAGCAGCAAATACGAGAGCACAAGGAACAGTTCGAAGTGGACTACGGACTTCGACGCGATGGCAAAGAAGACAGTGATCAAACTGCTGCTCAGCAAGTATGCACCTCTTTCGGTCCAGATGCAGGAGGCCGTGAGGACTGACCAGGCCATTTTCGACGACAACGGCAGACAGGAATACTCGGACGCTCCCGACGACCAGGACAGTATGCAGCTGGCTGTAGAGGCCAAGAAAGAGGAAATGAGAAATTCCGAAGCCACAACTCCAGAAATGCCGTAGCGTATGAACAGGTATCTGAAATACACGCCGGAGCAGATGGAGGAGCACCTCTCCGGCTACCTGGTGAACAGCTGGAGCTACAGCGGCGTCCAGTGCTTCGCCAGGAACGAGAAGGCCTTCGAGATGCAGTACATCTACTGCGAGCGCGACAGGAAGTCCATCAGCTCGATTGCGGGGAGCGCCTACCACGAAGCTCTGAAGGAGTTCTTCAGCATCTGGAAGCCGGGCGTGCAGCCCGAGTTCGTGGCACTCACGGCAGTGGCATACGGCTATCTTGACGAAGTGCCGGCCAATGACTGGAAGACGACGGACAAGTTCCCGACCGCGGAGGCGGCGAAGGCAGAGGCAGTCTCGAAGGTAAACAACCTTCTGAAATACTTCTGCGAGGAGGCCGGCACCTACACTGACGACATCGCCGAAGTCCTTCATGTGGAGACCCGCTTTGAAGAGTGGGTGACAGTCAACGGGGTCGACATCCCATTGCCGCTGCACGCTGTCATTGACCTGGTCGTAAGACTCAAGGACGGGCGCGTGGTCATCATCGACCATAAGAGCAAGTCGAAGTACACGGACGGCGACGAGGTGGCCCTGGTGCACGGGCAGCAGGCGATGACATACGTCGAGGCTTACGAGATGGCGAACCCTTCGACGGAAGTGAGCGAGGTGTGGTTCGTGGAGGCGAAGGAGTCGAAGAACAAGGACGGCTCGGCACAACTCCGCAAGCACGTCATCAGCATTGACAGGAACAGCAGGATGCTTTATGAAGCTCTGCTCTACGAGCCGCTGAAGCGGATGTGCGAGGCTGTCAGCAATCCGGACTACGTCTATATGATTAACACGTCCGACAATTTCATTGACAAGGCCGTCCTCTACGACTTCTGGGCGAGGACAATGATTGCGGAAGTGGACGATTTCCCTACTGTGCCAGACAGCAAGAAGGAACTGATACGCAAGAGGACCGCGAAGATCAAGGACTCCTCAAGAATTAACATAAACCCAAAGATTATAACGAAGTTCCGGACGGAGGCGGCTTCTTTCATCCGGATTGATTACAGCAACTGTGATATGACTAAGCAAGAAAAGATAGAGCATGTTCTGCGCTCACACAACATCAACGTACAGGTGGCGCATACGATTGACGGATTCAGCTGCGACACCTATCTTCTGGACGTAGCTCCAGGAGTGACGATCGTAAGCATCTTCTCCCATCGCATGGACATCGCCTATGCCCTTGACGTCCCGCAGGTACGAATAGCAGGCTACCTGATGATGTACAACAACAGGTCCTACGTCGCCATCGAGGTGAACAAGAAGCGGGAGAGGACATTGCTCTGGAGCCCGGAGTATCTGGAAGGACATAGGATTCCTCTTGGAGTCGACAATTTCGGAAACACGATCGTCTGGGACCTGGACAACCACTCGACGCCGCACATGCTTGTCTGCGGGTCAACTGGAAGCGGAAAGTCCGTCGAGCTGATAAGCGTCCTGGCGTATGCACAGGAGACCGGTATAGACGACATCGTCATCTTCGACCCGAAATATGAGTTCGCGAGTCTCGACTGCGGTAACGCGAGCGTATTCAGCGACATCGAAGACCTGGAGCGGGTGATGGAGCAGCTGGTCAACGAGATGAACGGAAGGATCAAGGCAAAATCCAAGAAAATCACCCTGGTCATCTTCGATGAGTTTGCAGATGCGATGGACCAGTCACGATCAGCAAAGGAACTGGAGGGGAAGAAGACACTGATGGAGAACCTGAAGATGCTCCTGCAGAAAGGCCGTTCCTGCGGAATGAGGTTCTGCGTCGCGACACAGAGGGCCAGCACGAAAGTCATCACCGGAGACATCAAGGTAAACATCCCTGTCCAAGTCTGCTTCCGGGTTCCGAAGGCCATCGACAGCAAGGTAGTTCTCGATGACGAGGGCGCGCAGACATTGCAGGGACAGGGAGACGGGCTGATCAAGTCCCCGGAGTATCAGGACGGGCTCGTGAGGTTCCAGGCCTTCTACAAGCCGTAGAGGTAAGGAGGAAAAGGTATGGCAAGAAAATCTTTTGTATTTCGGCTCGAATGGTTTAAGTCATTGAGTGCTTATCCAGCGGAGGTCAGACTTGAAGTGTACGAAGCGACGATGAGGTATGCGCTATCGGGGACACTGTCGGAGCTGAAACCGCTAAGCAGTATGGCTTTCACATTCATCAAGAACGCGCTTGACGCCGATTTTGAAAAGTATAATGACATATCGGACAAGAGAAGGGCAGCCGGTCAGAAGGGCAGAGCAATTGCGAGCAAATGCAAGCAAATGATTTCGCAAGAGCAAATGATTTCCGAAAATGTTTTGCTCTATGATACTGATACTGTATCTGATACTGATACTGACACACCTTGTGTGTGTGATGGAAGCGCACCAGTGCGCACGGCAAGCCACGACACCACAGCACACAATGATTTTGAATTTTTCTTTCCGACTTTCTGGATGCGCAACATCATAGCTCCGGAAGCGGAAACCAGGAGATTCATCGACTACTACGAGGCTTCAGGGTGGATGCTTGAGAAAGGAGCCGTATTGGACACCGATTCGAAGCGACTGGCAAAGGCCAGGCAATGGAAGCCGGAGAAGCTTGGAAAAAGGTTTCCCGAGCGATTTGTCGGAGTTTGGTGGGATTTGGCCAAGAAAGCTCCCACAGGCGGGATACAAGGTCAGATGCTGTCCGACAGAGTCGCCGTGGACATGTCCGGTTCAGAGCCGGTCTTGAAAATCGGTGAAGAGACTCTCTCGTGGATTATGGGAGAAGGTCGAGCCATTGCGGAAGAGGCTCTGATGAAAACCTGGCTCCAAGGAAATAAAAGACTGAACTTCCGCAAGTATTAATCACAACAAGAAAAGTATGGCATTGAACAAAATTTTATTGATCGGTCACGTGGGCAAGGATCCGGAGATCCACTATCTGGCGACGCCGGATCACCCGAAGGTGGCGCAGTTCACTTTGGCGACGACCGAGAGAATGAAGCCTAGTGGCGGAGCGGTCAGGGAGTTGACTGAGTGGCATAATATCTTGGCATGGCGCGCCCTGGCGGACATAGTGGAAAAGTATGTCAAGAAGGGCATGCAGGTATACATCGAGGGCAAGGTCAGGACGAGGTCGTGGGAGTCCAACGGGCAGAAATGTTTCAGGACGGAAGTGATAGCAGAGAAGCTCCAACTGCTCGGCAGCAGGCAGGACATGGCACAGAACGCACAGCCAGTTCAGCAGCAGCCGCAACCGGCAGGATTTGGCAATCTGTTTTATCCGCAACAAACGCAGGCCATGCCGACAGCACAGGAGGTGATTTATGAACAGCCAAAGGACGATCTCCCTTTCTAGCACGACACTGACGGCAAGGGAGCACCAGGAGATGAGAAACTGCATCGAGAAGATCCGGCGGCTGGGGATAAGAGACAACCGGTTGACGAATTTAACGGACCGGATGTCCAGGACGTTGAAGAAGTCAGCGAGGAGGGCGGAGAGGTGATCTGCCGGTGCAGCGGAACTATTCGGAGAAGATTTATGAATGAACAATAATATGAAAACAAACAAAGAAACAAGGATGATCTCATCAGATGAGATTTTCTATGCGGTCCTGAAGGACGGGACTGTGGTAAGCAATTTCAGGGAGGCTGTGGCTTGCCATTTTCAAAGTAAAACAATTTATCAAACAGATATGAAAGAAATCAAAATAAAAATCTACGGATGGTCAGACCTGAAAAAGTGGTTCTGGGACCGATTCTGCTTTCCAAGAAGGAAGTTGGTGACTACGTGGCTCGAATATCATAGCAGTGAGATAAGGAGCCTCATTGAAAAATTCTTGCTCAAGTACAACAATGTTGACTTAGCGAAAGACGATTATGCCCTTTTGTCCAAAGCCCTCAAAGATTGGGATGAGGAGAGCAAGGAGATATATGACAGAACTGAGCAACTCATAATGATGAAGTAATATGACGGACATTCAACTTTACCAACATTGCGAGGAGTATATCCACGAGGTCCATAAATCCGATGGGATGTGTTTCGTTGAGCCCTACAATTACCAAGAGTTCGTGCAGGGGTTGGATATTCAGGACAGCGAGTCTGGCTTTGATGCCTACGTAAGTTCGGGAGGAACACTCTGCTTCAAGATTGACGAGCTTGAGCCGTTCTTTAATGACTTCAATGCTTTCCGCGAGGCATTCATCAATAAATTAGGAATCTAATGTTTTACTATATTGACTTATTTTGTGGAGCCGCAAAAAGAGTATGAGGGACTTCTTGAATATCCGTACAGCAGACTCATTGGTTTCAACGGCATCAGGGATGTTATGGTAATCACGAAACTCAAGGAGGAAAAGAAATGACAAATAAAGACAATGCAAGTAAGGCAAGAGAGATAGCTAATAAATTTGCGAATGAGAATGTTCGCCCTGCTATCCGTATAGCGACAGAAGAAATGGTGGGTGCGGTCTTCGAGTCCGTAAAGACCGAATGGAGGGAGTTTTCCTACATTGCGAGCGAGTTGCATAGGCGAAGAATAGAAACAATCATAAACCTAGAAAGGGGAGATATTCAACTTCGGGATGAGAAGACAGGAAAGACCTTTATCTTCGGAAGCTTGTTTGAAGTCAAGGCTTTTGCTCTTGGTCTGGATTGGGGTGTTAAGAATGCAAGGGATATGGATTTACGTGGTCTCCGCTCATCAATTTGTAAGGAGGAATGGAAATGAAGACTCTCACATTGTCTCTCAAAAAGAAGTGGTTCGATATGATTGCTTCTGGTGAGAAGAAAGAGGAGTATCGAGAGATAAGCCCGTATTGGATAAAGCGACTATTACGATGCGGGTTTTTATGTAACGGGAACTGTGTCCTTATGGGTGAAATAGTATGCCCGGCCTGCCGATATTTGAGATACACCTCTTTTGATACAGTAGTCTTTACTCTTGGCTATCCCCCAAAAGACGATATGACTCGTAGGATAGCCTTTAAGATTGAAGATATAGAAATATCGGAAGGCAAAGAAGAATGGGGCGCAGAGCCGGGCTAAAAGTGTTTTGTTATCAAACTGAAAAGGAGGTCTAAATGAAACGATACCGGATTGTGAGAGGCGAAAGCTATAACGGCTGTATTCCTATCACGGTGTATTGGGTACAGGTCCGTCTTGATACGTGGTTCATGTGCGAGTATGTGAACGTGAAAGGATTTGAATCATACAGCCGTGCCAAAGAATTATTGAACTACTTGAATAATAGATTATGAATTTGCTATATATAGACCTCTTTTGCGGAGCAGGAGGAACATCCACAGGAGTAAATACGGCTCGTCTTGGTGGCGAGGAATGTGCAAAGGTGATTGCCTGTGTAAACCACGACAAGAACGCCATTGCATCGCACGTTGCCAATCATCCGGATGCGCTGCACTTCACGGAGGACATTCGCACATTGGAGCTGTCTCCACTTATTGCACACATAAAGAGGTGTCGAGAACAATATCCAGAAGCCTTATTGGTCTTGTGGGCATCGCTCGAATGCACGAATTTCAGCAAGGCGAAAGGCGGACAGCCACGAGATGCAGATAGCCGGACACTTGCGGAACATCTGTTTCGTTACATCGAAGCAATAGCCCCCGACTACATACAGATTGAAAATGTAGAGGAGTTTATGAGTTGGGGCGATGTGGACGAGGATGGCAAACCGCTTTCTATGGACAAAGGAAAAAGTTACACTCGCTGGGTGCGCAAAGTGAAATCTTATGGATACAGGTTTGACCACCGCATCCTCAACGCTGCCGATTATGGCGCATATACAAGCCGTAAACGCTTCTTCGGTATCTTTGCAAAGTCAGGACTTCCTATCGTGTTCCCGGAAGCCACGCATTGCAAAGAGGGTGCATCTCTTCTGTTCGGTGATTTGGAGAAATGGAAGCCTGTTCGGGAGGTGTTAGATTTCGAGGACGAGGGAGAAAGCATATTCGGACGCAAAAAACAACTCGTGGAAGCCACCCTTGAACGCATATATGCCGGTCTTATCAAGTTTGTTGCAGGAGGAAAGGAAGCTTTTATTGTCAAATACAACTCTGTCAATAAGAAAACAGGCAAGTATGTACCTCCGTCAATTGATGAGCCTTGTCCAACAGTGGCAACACAGAACCGTCTTGGAGTGGCAAAAGTTTCTTTCCTATCCAAACAGTTTAGCGGAGAACCATACAGCAAGAACAAATCTATTGAGGAGCCGGCAGGAGCGATAACAACAATAGACCACCACGCATTTGTGTCTGCTTATTACGGTAATGGTCATAATCGTTCTTGCGATGAACCGTCTGCAACGCTTACGGCAAAAGACAGATTGGCACTTGTGCAGCCCAATTTCATAGATATGCAGTATGGCAATGGGACTCCTATCTCGGTGGAAGAACCTGCGAATACGATTACTACAAAACCTAAGATGAACCTCGTAACGGCAAAGTCGTGGATTATGAACACATCTTTCAATAATGTGGGACGTTCATTGGATGAGCCGTCCAGAGTAACTGCTAACAGGAAAAGGCACTATCTGATGAATCCACAATATACTTCTGCAGGTGGTTCTGTTGATAAGCCTTGCTTCACGCTGATTGCTCGTATGGACAAAATGCCACCGTACCTTGTGGCTACAGAAACTGGAGAAGTTGCTATTGAGGTTTACGATACAGACACTCCTGCAACAATCAAGATAAAGGAGTTTATGGCGCTATACGGAATTATCGACATCAAGATGCGTATGTTAAAGATTCCGGAGCTGAAGAAGATTATGGGCTTCCCGGAGGACTATGTGCTTGTCGGCACGCAGGCGGAGCAAAAGAAATATATCGGCAATGCAGTAGAGGTAACAGTCGCACGTTGTTGGTGCGAAGCGTTATGTGCCGAACTTAATAAACAACATTTCAAGAATGGAAACAAAAGAATAAAGAGGGCGAAGAATGAGCTATGACGAAGCTTTGAAAGCGCTTGCAGCGTGGCAGCAAGGTGTCACAGGCAAAACGCGCAAACGACAGGGGCACTCGGAGGACGACTTGCAGATGCAGTGTGTCCGCTGGTTTCGTCTGCAATTCCCGCAGCTGGCGCGGCTGCTTCACCACTCCCCTAACGGAGGCCGCAGGGATGCACGCGAGGGCGCGAGATTCAAGCAGATGGGGACGCAACCTGGGTTTCCGGACTTGATCTTGTTGGTACCGTCAAAAGGCTACCATGCGCTCATGGTGGAATTGAAAACGCGCACAGGGCGGCAGCAGGAGTCACAGAAGGAATACCAGAGACTCATCGAGGAACAAGGATACAAGTATCTAATCGTGAGGACTCTCGAACAATTCCAACAAGAGGTAAACACTTATCTATCCGAAGTTGAATAAAATACTTAATATTGAAACATTAAAATTTATCTATTATGCTATCTGAAACCGTACTGGAACATGTCATTGCCTATATTTTTGGGCACAAGTACTATGCTAATATTGTAAACATGATCGGGACTGCCAATTGTTCTATTTGCAGCTTTATTTTCGGTTCACGAGAAGAAGCCGAAAGGCACAAGGAAGAACTTCAGACTAACCGAACTTACAAGTACATTGAGACAATATCATTCCGTTCAAGAAGAGTGTCTTATTAATCCGCCTGGCAATATGAAACTGTTGACTTCAATTAAATGGTTCATCGAGCGCGCCGTTTGGAGATCATGTTATGTGATAGCTGACGCGAAAGACAATTCGGTGACGTTTTCGAAAGGGCTTTTCAACCGGGCCGGAATTTCAAAAATGGAGAAGGCGAAGGTTTTCACCTTCTATATTCCGGAATTCAAACAATATGCTTTCACATTCAACCCGAAACTAGAGCAAGAGACACAGATGGCCGACATCATGTACAACAGCAAGTACAAGTGCGTAGGATTCGAATGTCTGATACCGACCATCAATAAAGTTTTCTATGACTATGGACTCCCGCCCGACATCTGCGTCAAATTGAGTGTCATAGGAAAGAAGCAAAATGGAATGAAGTATTATTTGATATGTAGACCCAATGGCTATGGAACATTTAGAAATCAAAAAAAAGCTTCTGGGAGATAGTACCCGAAAGCCGGACATCACATTCTACCAAAATGGTCGGATTGATATAACATCTGCCGTAGCGGATGTTCTCGAACTGCAACCAGGAGATGTAATAGATATAGCCGAAGGAAAGTCGGACTGCCACCTGTATGTACGGCATCGCAAAGTCGAAGGCACGATAGCAAGACACGAAGGGCAATGTTATCCGAGCAAGCCTGGAAGCAGAAATTTCAGAGCATACAGCAAGAAATTATGTGATGCAGTCTTGACCATTTCCGGTGGCGACACCGCACGGATCATGGCAGGGACATGCATTGAGTCTGACAACTTGGGAAAGTCCATTATCCTTATCCTGCAACACAATTTAGATAATCCGACAAAACAATCAGAACATGAATGAGAAGAATAGAACTGAAGTCAATTTCAGATTGAAAAGAGCCCAGATCCTGTATGATGCGGACAACAACGCATACATCGAGGGCAACATGATGCCTGACGAAACAGGAAAACCGAAAGCCGCCCTTATAGACATAACCCAGGACGGAAACATTGATAGAGTAAACAGGGTGATGAACCTGGCAGTATCCGAGTGCAGGGAAATGCTGTACCCCTACAGCAAGCAGGAAATCCAAACGGAGGATTGCGACAATGAGCCAACAACGCCAGAAGAATATGTCATTACTGCCGCATTTCCGGAAGATCTATCTCAGACCACGGTAGAACTGATAGCAAACCTCCTGCACGAATATGTCACCGGCAGAGTGCTGTCCGACTGGCTTTCCATTACAAAACCAGAGAGCGCTGCAAAATGGTACTCGGAAATTGAAAGCATAAAGTTGAAGCTGAAGCAAACCATGAGCATCCGCAGAAAGAAACTACGCCGTGGAAGATCTCCGTTTTAGTCAACTCGGTTATTCACTGACAGAAAAAGCAGGACAGCACATAATAATGGCGTGTCCTGCTTTATTGTCTTTATCTTATCTGGTTTACTAATTTCGGTGTAAATATTACCGACATTCCGGAAAGGCTTTCATCGTCGGAAAGGGCACATTTCAATGCTATCTGAAAATACTTATATGGCGTACCGCTGAACCCTCGAAGATAATGGTCTACACTAGAATATATTGGCGTCCAATTAATCAAGTCTCTTGAGCCATACAATATCTGCTGCACATGACCTCGTTTGAAATTGCCTCGCTGAATAATGGTATTGATGGTTTTCAGGACATCCGGCATATCCAGCTTGAAAGGCCTAGTCATAATCACTTGATTGTTTACGACATCATTAGGGATTCGTTTCGAGTAGTCCAGCAAATCACCATCGTATGTCAAAGCCAGAGCTTCAGGATAAGACTTCACCGCGCTGCGTATATTCGACGGCATCATCGACCAGGCCTTCCCGTTTAGAGAATAGATATAAGCATATCTGACTGTCGGATTGAAGACAATGATTCTCCTGGACGTATCATCATACAGCATTCTGCACCCATGAAGGAACGATTCGAATTTCAATAATGCGTAGATATTCATTTCATCCTTTCCTATAAGGACATTCTTCCCTTTATAATCCAACAGAGAGAATGGTTTGTCATTCTTGCTGTCAATCATATCCGAAAGACATATTACTTCCGAACCGGAAATCAGCATAATTCCGCGCTCCGTAACAAACAACACTGCATTATCAATTTGCGTGATACTGTCGGCATTTATGCACACATCCCTGGACACGGGTTGTTTTGTGGAGTATGAGCCGGTGGCGGATACTTCCAACGCCCAAATGCCGTCCGTACTGAATGCGTACAAAGGGAACTGACCGAACTGGCCCTGAGACAGCGCCTTGGTTGTCGTGCTGACACCCAGGATTTCTCCAGTGCCGACAGTATTTATACCTGTAACTGGAAAGACGAACGGGTTATTAACCTCGGAAGTATAAATCTTGTTCGGAATTGAGATGGTGTCATTGGTTAATGACGGAACGTCTTTTTCCTCCGTTCCATCATACCACGAACCAAAATAGTAAGCCCCATTCAAGAACTCGTGTTTGGAAAGAGGGTAGGAACGGATACTAGTTGTTTTAGCATCGATGTCGTCCTCCTTGATAAAGAGTCTTACAGCATTCGGGTTTGGATAATAAAACCAAATGGGAACGTTCGGCAATCCATATCCTTCATAACCGGCAAAATTTACGACCCTAACATTTTGGGACTCCAAACTGATAGATACGTAAAATGTATATCTAATAATTTTTGAGTCATACATAAGGTATCGATCCTTGTCTGCAATTATATCTGGAAAAGAATAGAAGTGCATAACGTATCCCCATGTCTGATTAAACAACGTTGTACTTCGGAATCCTCCATATAGAGATTTCTTCATATCCACCAGGTTCATCCTTGAATTGTATACAAACGCTCTAGATGGAACAAGTGTATCATGGCTGTCATAATCATCAGGCAAGACTTCCCGCTCAACAAGTGACTGTAAATAATCTTCGTCAACATCCACTTTATGCTCCACATAATCCCCCTCAACCATATCCTTTATTGGAATACTTTTCAAAAAATAAAAGTTTGAGCAACTAGTAATTTCCTTGTTAAAGTCTTCTTCCTTTTTTGTTGGAAGTTCTACGGTTTTAGGTTCGGGCCAATGTCTTTCATCATAAAAGGCATAGTAATACATTGATGAAAAAGTTCGAGGCTGATATCTTATAGGTATAGATATGGCTGGACTATAATCTGTTAAAGATGTCGTCTGATTCTTGAGATAGCATATACTTGAGCCCCGAAGGCGTTCTCCGAAATGCTTGCATTTTCCGTTAACATCATATTTATACAAGGGTGCAGAGATGAAGATGTCCACACTGGTTATTATATCTGACCACGCACGTAGTTCAGAAAGAATTTCCTCTGGCTCAGAGACATAATATTGTAAATCATGAACAGCACCGACGACCCTAGCCTTTATTGGATCTGTCAGTCCGGATGTAATGGCAACCTGCGGAGCGACATCAGTGGCGCACATCATCAGAATCGGCGCGGACTGCATAGTCAAGGAGCCGTCATATAGTCTATATGCATATCTCACAAAAAAAGGCATTATGAATCTTCCTTTGTTTGTTGACTCATCAGCAATAAACTTGTTCACCTTTGCCAAGACTTGCGCTGTCACCTGCTCTTGATCTTCTGTGGAGAATTCTTTCTCGTAGTAATCGGATATATATTGATGGCCTTTGGAAAAATTCAGAGTAAATTCATCAGTGCGAATCATCTCCGATTTAAGAGAAAATTGCAATTGCAGATCAGGAAGATGTTGTCCGAGCGACATATATTTTCCATCTTTCCAGAGATAATACATCATGCCTTCATCAGTAAGCAAGACAAGGGTATTACCAATGGAGCTTATGCTGTTCACTTCGAATCTCAGCGCGCTGTCAAATTCAACTTTTTTATATTCTCCATCGTTCTTGTCGAGATAGAAATAGCTTAAAGCCAAGCCGTCATCTTGTATTTCCGTAGCAATGTAATGTTTGAACGCACTTGTTGCATGTACGTATCTGACGACACGGTCCGGAGTCCCAGTATTGAATAGCTTCTTCGGCTGCAATACCGGCTTTAGAGAACCGTTCTCCGTCCATAGATTCATCGACATCGCAAGAGTGCCATCTACGCAATCGTAGTCAGACGGAGCAGCAGTCTGTCCCGTATATGCTATTTCTTTCTCCATAATCAGATTTCGTATTAAGGTTTAACCGGGCGTTTCCGTGACATCATAGCTATAGACAGCATCTGATAATTATTGGACGCCAATTGTATATACTTTTCGGATTCATCAGGATTGACCAACGAGAACCATCCTGCAATTGCCGTATTGACGATATATTGGTGCATGGCCGTCGTCACAGCATCAATACTTGCCTCATTAAAATTCATCGGCAGATTCAGTTGAATGATGATATCCGAATCGGCCTCAAACTGATTGTCATCACCTGCCTGTTGAGAAACATCGAGATAATCTCCCAAATTCTGCCGTAGCATCGACAAAGCATTCCCGATACTACGCAGCAACTGATTATAGCTCTCCGGTTCATCACTTGCCTGAATCGCAGCTACTTGTTCCGGATTATCGCCGGAGTCTTTATTGCGTCCTATCACATAGGTTTTATTCTGAATGTCATAGATTATTTCATTCAGATACAATGTTATGGGTATCAGTTTCTTTGCCATATACTATGTATTGCTGCGGACGCCTGCTAAAGTGCGTTTTTCGCCGCCCCTCTTCCAGATGTCGTTCTCGTCATACGAATTTTCCATTTTCTTCTTCATGTCATCCTTCGGTCTGCTCCACGGCTGGAACCAAGCTATGTCACTGATTGTCCATTCCCAGTTTCCGCTAAACGATACGGCACGGTCGTCAAGATATACATCTGCGGCAATCTTGCATCCTTTAGCGGTATCGCTGCCCTCAGGCTGATCAGGATTCTCATTGATATAGTCATAGGCAATTTTGTTGTCGGCAAGATACTTTTTCAGAGCGTCGGTCACAGGACGTGTAGTATAGATAATAATACGCCATCCCTTTTTCTTGAGGGTCTGTGTTCCAATGTCGGCATTAGCTACCATATCCCCGAACTTGTCCTCACCCTGGTATCCGTCTGAATAGTCGGCGATGACACCGTCGAAGTCGATACATATTGTCTTCTTCTTTGTCATATACATTATGATTATGATGATTATGGATTAACGGAAGGCCTTTCTGGCCTCTTCTTGAAATATATTTTCTTCTTGAATGACATCAACGCAGACGCCGCCTCTTCCGAATAAGGCGCGACTTCATCCTTTGCGGAAAACAAATACCACTTGCTCACTATGTAATTGGTGAAATAGCTGAAAAGGTCAGTAGCTGCAGCGGACATCAGTCTATCATCAAACAACTGCGAAACGGACAATGTCACTTCGAAATCCCTGTCCAATTCCATGCAATGTCCAGGGATATTCTCACTAGACTTGACAAGGAACTGTTTCAAAGCGCTATTCGCCATGCTGCATGCTTCATTCCAGAACCTTTCCAACAGCAGGCGGTCGTCATCCGTCGTAAAGATTCTGTCATACGCATTCTCGTCATTCAGTTTCTTTGCACCCGTGTAACTCGTGACCTTGGCCACTTCATTGTACACGTTGAGTTTCGTTATTTTGATAGTAATCTCTTTCATGGCGATAAATATAAATATTTCCGGTACGCATTTAATGATATCTATTTATATAGAAACGGCTCTCGAAAAAGATTCTTTTCGAGAGCCTGGATATAATCTTCGCCACTTGTTACATTTTGAAGTATCTTCTTACAGAAAATACACGGTCCCTGTCTTCAAGTCGAGAGGCAGCAAGCTCTGCACACACGCGAACCTCCTGTTCGGATGTCGCATAATTCCGCAGCACTCCCCATTCATCAGACCAGATCATATTTAAGACCGTCAGGAATGCCCACTTGTTGTATTCTCCTGTCTTTTCATATTCAATGTCCAATGAGGACAATGCTCTAAAGGCAGCATCCGCATCATCCCAGTGCGCGCCTCGCGAGCCGTCGAAGTTTACAAACTTGCTGGTGATCTCTTCGAATTCATCTTCCGAAAGGTAGTCGCGGAATCTCACCATATCTTCGCATTCATCTGCCAGGGCCTTAGCAGACTCCAGATCTTGGTTTTCAATCAGTTTCAATATTATAGTCCTACCGAGTTCATCGTCAATGCGGTCGCGGAGCAGGTCGATAAACCTATCCGCAGTCATATTTCTTTCCATAATTGTCAGCGTTTGAGTTATCATACTTTATTTCCGCTATTCAGCAATCGAGACAGCATATCCTTGAGTTCACCCATTGACGCTTCAATCTTACTGAAACGCTGTTCCGTTTCCTGCTTCTCTCGGTACGTCGGATTCAGTTCTGCCAGCAGCGTAGTCGATTTTTCAAGGATTTGCTTCTGTTGTTCAACCGAGGCAATTGCCTGTTCTGCGGTCACTTTCATGGATTCGACCTCTCCTGCAAGTCCCTGCCGGTCCACGGACAAGACAAGGTTGCCTGCATAAGTAACGGATAGGTTTTCAGGGATAACATAATTGGCTGTCTTGCCGTCCGCTACTATGGAGACATCGACAACCATCCCGGACTTGCCGGCAGCAGGATTCATTTCCATACGAGGGAAACCGACGGCAACGGCCTTGCCTTGAGTCAACGTCAGTGTCTGCTTGTCGAGGATATATACGGGATAGTTTTGTTTCAGATCTTTGAAGTACATAGCTTGAAATAATTATGAGTGGAGAGATTCTTATCCCTCCACTCCGTAATACAAATGGGACTATGCCCCAGCTGTGGTAGCTGTCGGCTTGAGAGCCGCAATTAGTTCAGCATTCTGCTTCTGCTGCGAGAGTTCCAGACGCGCGTCATTGTACCTCTGCTGGAGGTCAGCCTGCCAGTGACTATTGAGGGTGTCAATAATGCGCTGAGTGTTGTCCTGACCTGCGCGCACGATGTCGCACTTGTCCTGCTGCATCTGGAATCCGATGCCGGAGAAGCCGCGCTCGACGCTCCTGTTCACGAAGTCAAGTCCAGTCTGAATCTTGTACTCGATATCCTTCTGGCCAAGCTGGTTCTCATAGCCCATCCGGAGGATGTTCTGCTGTGTGTTGCAGCAGCAGTCCTTGATTGCCTGTATGACGTTGCAGTCACCCATATTTACGGCATTTATGACGCGCTCAGCCGAAAAGCCGACCTGTCCGCCTACCTGCTCGATAGCCGAGCGGACTGCGCAGATTCCTCCCTGCAACTGGTTGAAGTCGCAGTTGAGACTTGCCGCAAGTGCGGAAATTGCATTGTCATTGCCCTTGATTGCCGACATCAGCAGGTCGCTGTTGTGGTTGTCTGCCATCTGATTTCTGAGAGAATCAATCTGACTCTGAATTTCAGTGCCCTGAAGACCTCTATTCCCGAAGCCGAATCCGTTTCCTCCGAAGAGTGCGAGGAATATCAGGTACATCCATGGATTGTTCATCCAGTTGTTAGCCCCGCCGTTCATTGCAGCCATCAACGCCATCGGATCGGTATCGCGCTTGCCGAGCATCGCGGCAGCAAGAATATCATTGTTACCCCTATCGCAACAATAGATTTTATCTACCATTTCTGACATAATATGTTGGTATTAGTGTTACCCGCCTCTTGAGCCTTCGGCGGTACTGGCACGTGTACATCGTGATGCAAACATATCAACATATTCGCTGAAATTCAGGAGGTTGTCACCGCGTTCCGTATCTATTACTTCCGCGTTATTTCCATGTTTATACGAGCCACTTCCGAGACAGCCTTTGGCATACCAGACGCAGACCTGCCGAGTTCGCGAGGCGCGCCTCGAACCCTGATATTGCGCTCCTTACGGCACGTGCCGACAAACCCATTCTCTCCGCAATCATTGCCGGATAGAAGCCGTTGCCGAGCAGCAGGAAGATGACGAGATAACGCGCGTCTACGACCTCCTCTTTGCGTTCTGAAGACAATATCCGGTCACTGTCGATTTCGGTCTCCGCAGAGACGTCTGCGAGCACTGAGGCAAAAATTTCTGATTTTTTCATTTCTTATTCAATTTTTATTAGTTATCTTCGCCTCAGCCAACAACGAAAGAAAAACAGACCCACACCATTCAATTACCGAGGCAATAGTGCCCCCGTATTGCTGGTGTGGGTTTTTCTTTTAGTTGGCGCTAAACAAATCTTGCTCTTGCAAGTCGGGGGCTTTTTATGCCCCTCTTTTTTTGCTTACGAAATCAATTTCTTAAGCAGACCGAGAATCGGCCTCCGGAATTTCCAGAACCCAATGGCGGCAACGGCGGCCGAGAGAATCCAGAAGCCGCGCAACCTGAAGCGCTGCCATGCCGTCAGCTCTTTCTCGATATAGACCTTTTCCTTTTCGACTTCAGACTTCGAATTAGTCGTGACGCTGTCCTTCTTCTCGATAGTGGACTTGGAGAGAATAGGTATCTTTGCCGCCTTGGTCTCCAGCGTGTGGTGAAGCATACCAGCCTCGATCCTTGCCTCAGACACGGCATAGTCATTTTCGAGGCGCGATGTCGTGTCCTGTGTAACTATGCGCTCCACTTGCCTCAGCAGCTCGACATAGATGGTGTCTATATGCTCTATTCGCTCCGTCCTGACTTCCACTTTGGTGCTGTCGTGTGTCTCGATACTGGTTACTGCATGTCGTGAACTGCCGCAGGATGTCACGAGCACGGCAAGTAGCGCAAATGCCACCAGTTCGGAAAGAAATGCCACTAGTTGTATTTTCATCTTCTTCATTTGATTGCTGATTTCGCACGTAGGTAAATCTCCCACCTGTCGTCAATGCCGTTCAGTCCTCCGTTCACGCGCTTGGTTATTGCCTCGAAGGTCTTGCGCTCTCCGGCTCCTGAAAGTATGTCCGCAAGAGCATTCAGGCCGTTGGCTTTCCACCATAAGGCGGCAGAGCGGCAGGCATCCAAAGGCATCAGCAGGGCATCCGGCCAGACCGTCAAGTCCTTGCCCATCAGCGCCGACATCGCCACGTAGTTGTCTCTGCCTGTAATCTGAATCAGTCCGCGACCTCGGAACTTCCATCCGTCGCCGCTCTTTTCGTTGCCGTTGCCAATCCTGTCCGCATATACGCGGTTGGCGATCTGCTCAGGATGGTATGCGTACATCACCGCCTCCTGCTGGGTCGGAAAATACTTCGGGAACACCTTCCTCAGCGCCTGTGCCGAATACTTCAGGTTCTCCTCGACGCAGTTCAGCTGCGCCGATTCGTGGCCGACCTGTGCGAGGAAGGCCCTCGCCCGTTCAGCCGTATCAATGCCGCATTCCTTCATCGCCTTGTCCAATGCCACCGCGTACCTTTTAACGTTCTTAGACTGCGGATAAATCTTCCGCAGTGTGTCACTTGTAATTGTTGTCATTATTCTTTATTTCCTATGTTGTGCCTCGGCTCTTCCTTAATCATCTCGATAACCTTCTGCGCTTTCTCGCTGTCCACACAGGAGATAATCTCCTGAACGACATCCACCACTCTGCCTGCAGCGCTCTTCTTTTTCTTGGAGTTCTCGATGACTGAACGTCCTTCTATAAGCAGTACGCCTAAAGTCGCTAAAATCGCACAATAAGGCAGGCTATACCACGTGAATACCGCTCCCAGTATATCAATGAGCAGAAAGAAATATACTATCCTCAGATAGTCTATAATCTTCCTCACAGTCTTACGAAGTCCGTGGCTCATAATCTTTTCCTTGTTCGTTTTTGCCGCGTCAATCCCGGTCCACATATCAATCAGTGCAGCAGCACAGACAAGCACGCAGAGCAGGAAGGCTATCATTATTCCCCTGCTCAGGCCGTCGGGGAGATTGAGCTTTGCGATTATCTCGTCCATTCCTTTTCCTCCTTGTTTTGTGGTTCCTCATTATCGGGTATCACTAATTCCCCTGTGCCACGTTGACTTTCCACACATCCTGTGAAATAGCCTAATTTTTCATACTTTGTCATGATTACCTCCTAAATGGTCAGCCCATTTTTCTGTCCAAAAGTGGTCATACTCTTTACCATGAGCCTTACAATCATGTAATGCTGCATGTAACACGGAATTTAATCCTATAAAAGGTAGATATAAAGGCCCCAATATCCTTGACTGAATAACATGTCCCCTTTCGTGTTTTACATGTCGAGGTCCATTAGTAAAAATAAACTCACCCAAAGTTAACCCGCCGGGAAATTCCTCGGCATAGTAATACTTTATCTGGGCGTTTCCATTAGGAAAATACTTAACAGTAAACTTATACTTAGATAACTTTAGGTATAAAAACCCGGCAAAATTCTGTAAAAGCTCCCAAATAAACAGAAACAGAAACAGAATAACCTTTAAAAACTTTCTCATAATTCCTCATTTATTTTGTTATAAACTGATTTACAAGTGTACATAAAAGTAAATGGGTGTCTTATGGTACCCATTTACTTAAATGCTACATTCAATTAAGAAAGTGTCCAAGAATCATTAGATGTGATAGTCAATGTCTTGGTCTCACCGGCTGCAACGAATGACAATGTATCAGGAGAGAGGTCAAGAGTTGAAGCAGAACCCTGCTGGTTGAATGTGATATCCTTAGTAGCAGTCTTACCACCCTCGCCCTCAGCTGAGATTGTAACAACAAAGCCTTCTCTTGGAGCAGTTGTAGGGTTGAGATTAACAGTAACCTTACCTGTATTAGTCTCAAGTGAGAAGCCTTCCTTAGGAGTCTTAACTGCATAATCAGCAGAGAGCTGTACCTTATTGTCTGCTGGAGTAGATTCAGTCCTTGTAGCACCTGAAGTGTAAGTAACTGTCTGCTTCATAGCAGGAACAATAGCATAAGTCTCACCCGGAGCAGCAAGAGATACTGGAGTAGCCTGACCAATAGTTACCTCACCATAAGTTGCAGAGTTAGCTGCCTGATATACAGTGAGTGTCTTAGTAGCAGTCTTATCACCCGCACCATCAGCTATCATTGTGATAACACCTGCTTCAGTCCTTGCAGAAACTGCCGTACCCTTAGAAGCAGCTGTAATAGGGTCACCGTAAGCAATGTGAATAGGATTAAATGCAGGGTCTGTAGAGCCATCCTCATCTGAAATGGTAACCTCAGCTCCTGAAGAGTATGTAATCTTCTGTGTGACAATAGCTCCTTCACCAGACCATATAATATCAGCTTTGTCCACAGAACCACCTGAAGCTGGAATATCATCAACTGAAGGAACTCTGCTTGAGAAGCTGACATCACCATAAGAAGCAGCATTTGCAGCCTGCTTAACAGAAACTGACCTAGGAGCAGAATCTTTGCCATTAAGAGTTACGACAAGAGTAACATTATCTACTTCAGTAATGCCCGACTCAACAGTACCCTTAGAGGATGCAGTAACTACTCCTGTATCTTTATTAGTAGAACTGCCGCCCTTAAAACTGGTTACGCCAGCCGCAGGAGTATGGTCTGAAATTGAGCCACCATTAGAATCAGATTCATTCCATCCCCACTTTTGCATATAATTTAAAGTAGGACTTACACTTCCACCAGATGCCGGAATATTTGCATCGTAAGAGAATGTAATAATGATAGGAACTGCATAGTTCTTAACACCTGCTGCCTGATTGATGGTAATTTCACCTGAAGTTACATCAGCATTTGCATTCTTGACTGCAAACTTAGCTACACGTGCAGACTCTGATTTGTTCTCTGGGACAGTTACTGTAAGAGTGAAGTCATACATTGCAGATGCACCCGGGTCACCATCTACTGAAATGTCATCATTTCCATTCCAAGATTCATCGGTTACTCCAGCTACTGCAAGCTTATAAACAAGACCTGGAATAGTAGAATCTCCTACTACAATGTTGAGGTCAGCAGAGTTAGACTTACCCTGAATAGTGATGTTTTGACCTACTTTATCAGCAGAATAAGTCTTTGTTTCAATAGTGATAGCCTCAGCAGCACCTACCTGAGATACAGCTGTAGTATCTGAAGCTCCACCTGCTGTTGTACCCGTAATAGTACCCTCTCTGGCGACTCTACCAGTGTAGGCAGCAGCAGTGATTTCACTTGAGCCATTCATGGAACCTTCTGCGGTTCCAAGTGTAATCCATTTTGGTTTAGCCATAAAAATTAAATTTAAATGTTTATAAAATAGTTAATAAGATTAAGCGTTTAACCCGATTAACCACCTTGTTATATCATATTAAGAAACGTAAACTTCTCCGGGAACTGAATATGTTTGTCCCCTATTGTTTTTACCCGCAACTTCAAATGTATATGTTCCAGCAGAAGCTAATGCAGAAGCATTGATATAGAATCTAATTGTTCCACTATTATTCTTTCCAGTTGGGTCAGAAGAAGTGTCTCCACTCCAGTTATCCATGTAAACTTCACCTTCAGAATTTTGCATTTCAGTTCCCGGGTTAAAAGTAATAGACCCGCCCAACATGTCAGCATAAGTTACTTCAAATGCTACCATGTCCTGTAAAGACAAATCCTGACTTTCTGGACTTAACGTAATTTCTGAATTTATAAATTCCTCATATATAGAAAGGGTGATTTCATTAGTCTCTACAAGTTCACCGTCAGGTCCTGTTAATCCAATGAGTATATCTATAGTTCCCCAATAAGGGTCATCAGAAGAACCTGTGCCATTATATTTATAATCAAACCAATTATAAAGAGTATTATAATCTGTAATTGTTATAGAGAAAGTAACATTTGCTGTCTTATTTGTGCTGTCATAAGAGTCTATAGACATACTTATTTCCATACCCACAGTTTCACCACTAAATCTAGTGATAGTAGGTGACGTAGGGTCTTCTTCTCCATTCACATGGAAAACTTGAGCTTCTACTGATTCTACATTAAAGTTCTCTGGAAGATTTTTAATTAT
>ERZ1031370.10-NODE-10-length-38320-cov-6.565295_pt1 | contig 38320 bp, 26 predicted proteins | sample MGYA00518176_ERZ1031370 | MGnify/ENA primary metagenome ERZ1031370 (study PRJEB33719, sample SAMN04261143) | wastewater metagenome | biome: rural village; feature: human; material: feces | host: Homo sapiens | place: El Salvador | collected 2013-01-07 ...
AACTTCTGTGTTCGGTATGGGAACAGGTGGACCCTCAGCGTCATCAACACCAACTTATTAACTTTTGTTTCTCTCTTGAGAACAGTATTGATTATACTACGGGCTGCACCAAATGTCAACACTTTTTTTAAAAAAATTTAAAAATTCTTTTAAAACCTTGAAAAGCCCGTATTTATCCCGATTTATCGCCGTTTTAACCGTCATTGAACCCAATGTATACTTGATGCGGTGAAAAATTATACATATTTTGTCACAATAAAGTGTAAAAAATAGGTTGCCGCAGTTTTTCGTAAATTATTGACTAAACGGATAAAAATGTGTACAATTAAATAGATTAGAATAGATTGGGATGTTTAGAATGAATAATGTAAATAAGTGTAAAATGCTTTTGTCATCGCTCTCTGTATTCAGAGGTATAATGAACAGAAGCGTTCCGAAAGCCTTTTATGAACTTTTGCTTTCGCTTGACAAAAAGCCTGAGGAATTTCTCGGTGCATACGGCAAGCTTTGCTCAATGCTTTGCGAAAGAGGCTGTGCGGATAAGTTCGCATTTGCAATCAGCGAAACGGCTCTTTTTGACGATAACTGTTTTGCCCGTGCCGCAACAGCAGGCAAGCAGGACGAGCTGCCCGAAAATGTTATCTCTGCTGTAAAGACAGACTGTGACGCTATTTTAACAGCCGCAGAGCTTACTTCGGACGAGGTGCTTGAAGCATATGCCTATGCCGATGAAATCAAAGAACTTATTCCGATTCTCCCAAAGTGGCAGACAGGCAAGTGCGCTCCGTGCTTTGACGGCTTTGACGGTTCACTTGACAAGCTTTCTGCTTATTATAAGGAAAACGGCTGCGGTATGTTTGCCCGTTACAAGGCATTCATCTGGCGTGACGGTGACATTCAGCCCGTTGAGCATCCTGATAAGATTGATATGGATACATTTACGGGATATGAGCGTCAGAGAAGTCAGGTTGTCAACAATACGATTTCGTTTATTCAGGGCAAGAGCTGCAACAACTGCCTGCTTTACGGTGATAAGGGTACAGGTAAAAGCTCAACGGTTAAGGCTATTGCAAACGAGTTCCGCAAAGACGGACTCCGCATTGTTGAAATGCCCAAGGACAGACTTATTGACTTTCCGCTTCTTGTTGACAAGATTGCCGCTCTTCCGCTTAAATTTATTATATTCATTGACGATCTTTCGTTCCAGCATCAGGATCAGAGCTATACAACCCTTAAAGCAGTTCTTGAGGGCGGACTTGCGGCTCGTCCCGATAATGCGTTAATCTATGCAACATCAAACCGCAGGCATCTTGTTAAGGAAAGCATTTCCGACAGAACCCACACAGTTGACGATATAAATGTTCGTGATAATATGCAGGAAAGCCTTTCGCTTTCAGACAGATTTGGTCTTGCGGTTTGTTACACAGTTCCCTCAAAGAACGATTTTCTTGAAATTGTATATTCTCTCGCAGAGCAAAGAGGCGTTAAGATGACTCATGAAGAGCTTGCCCTCGGTGCGGAGCAGTTTGCACTTTCAAGAGGCGGTCGTTCACCAAGATGCGCAAGACAGTATGTTGAATCACTGTTTTGCTGATAAACCGGAGGTAGTTTATGAAAACAAAAATAATTTCAATTGCTCTTGCAGTTGCTGTAATGCTTTCGGCAGTTGCTCTTTTGAGCGGCTGTTCTGACGGAGAGTACCCCGTTGAGGTGGCAAATCTTAAAATTGAAAGTAAGCCGGAGAACATTGTTGTTCTTGACGCACCAACAGCCGATATTCTTATTGCCACAGGCTATGACAGATACATTGTCGGCAGGAGCGACGAGGTTGACCAGAAGTCCGTTGAAGTTGCTCCGAGTATGGGTTCAAGCGAAAAGCCTGACGCCGACAAGATTATAGAGGCAGGGGCAGACCTTGTTTTTGCAGGTCCGACAATTGATGAGAGCGTAAAGAACAAGCTTAGCGACAAGGGTATTCAGGTCATAAAAATGTCACACGGTGATACTCCAAAGCAGGTTGAAACAAACTATATAACGATCAGCAAGATTTGCGGCGGCACAAAAACAGGTGCAAAGAACGGTGAGGATACTTACAATGACTTGCTTGACAAGATGAACAACTACAAACAGCAGGTCAACAGCAGAAATTCAGGTATCCTTGATACTGTATGCTATTTATATACGGAAGATGATCAGCTCAGAATTATGTCAAACGGAACATACGGCGATATGCTTCTCGGCTATACGGGTGCTGTTAATGTTGCAGTAAACATTACAGACAACGCTGTTGATGTTGCAACTCTTAGGGTTGCAAATCCGAATTTTATATTTTACGCAGATGACGCAACTCTTAAAAAGATTAAGAGTGACGCAACGCTTGCAGGTCTTGGAGCGGTAAAGAACGGAAAAATTCTTGAGGTTTCCATTGAAGAAATGTCACGCCCCGGCAATACATCTCTTGAAGCACTTGAAAAAATGGTTTACTTTATGTATCCGGATCTCAAGCCGAAATCGGCAACAGCCGAAACAACCCAACCTGCAAAGGATTCATCTGCATCGAAAACTACCGCAACGACAGCCACAACCGCAACTCAGGCGGCAACGGCTGCAAACAGCTCAAAGTCGGTTGCGGATAAATACAAGCTTACCATTACATCCGACCTTTCACTTAAGCAGGAGGATGAAAACGATACGGTTAAAGCTATGCAGCTTCGCCTTTATAACATCGGCTACATCACCGACAAGGACAATGTAACAGGCTATTACGGCGAGGTTACAGCCGAGGCGGTCAAAAAATTCCAAAAGCGGAATGGCTTGAAGGAAACAGGCACAGCCGATAACGCAACGCTTGTACTGCTGTTTGACAGCAGTGCCAAGAAGGCTAAATAATACGGCAAATAGCTTTACAAATTGAAGGCGGAAAACGAATGCGGGCGACGTGCCGCAGCTTTCCGCATTAAAAGCGGTTGCAGGGTTATTATTTGACAAGACATTAGATGAAGGATTGCACCAATGCGCGGCAAGGCGTTGGTGCAATTTTTGTGTTCACACGGCAAGACTGTCCGCACAGGCATTGAGCGGCAGTCTGCAATAATCGTAAGGTTTTTACCTGTCAGACCTTGTATTTTTTTGACAGATTATGTATAATAAATTAGATATACATTCTGAAAGGCAGTATTATTGATTCTAATTTTAGTTTCGGGGGAATATACAAATATGATGAAAACTGTTTCAAAGCGAGTTGTGACACTTGCAGTTTGTGTTGTGACGGTGTTGTGCGGTATTTTTGCGTGTGCAGGTGCAACAAATGATTATGAAATTCCGCAGATTGACGATATGACGCTTTCAATGCCTGAAGGTATGAGTGCCATTACAAGGGACAGCAAAAGTACTGACAAATATTTTTCGGTTTTCGGCATTGATTACGAAACTACAATGAAAAGCTTTGAAAACGGAAATATATATTTGCAGGGCATGGACAGTATGTCATCGGTTATTTTGACCGTGACTATGACTAAAAATGAAAGCAGCGAAAATGTTTCCAATTATGCTCAGCTTTCTTCAAGTGAGCTTGTTAATATTCGCAACAACTTTTTAAACTCAGGAGAATACAAAAGCTGTACTCCGGATCAGCAGGAAAAGGTTGTATGGCTTGTGTTTGACGCAACTGCTCAGGGCGGCAGCGGCAATGTTAAGACCTTTGTGGCAAACACGGTGTACGACGGTATGAATATCAATATTACAATGCAGAGAACAGAGGGCAATGTTACTTCTGTTGATTATGATACATTTTCTAAGATTGTGTCATCGGTGAAATTCAGCGATTTGCCGTTTTCAAAGGGAATCATTCCATATATAATTATCGGCGGCGGTATTCTCATTGTTATTCTGATTATTATTATCATTATCTTTGCCGTCAGAATCAGAAAACATAAAAAAGCAAAGAGAAACAATGCTGTTCTTGAAGAACTTGCGTCAAAGTATAAGCTTGGCGACAAGGGCGGCGATTATGATATTGATAACTTTGACGATCAGCCAAAGCCAGAAAAGCGTTCAAAGAAAAAGCAAAGATATGTTGAAGAGGCTGAAGAAGAACACGCACCTGAGGGAAGAAGATATGCTCCCGAGGTGGTAGCCGATTATGACGAGCATGACGGCTCGGAGTATGATCATTCAACCTCAGATACGGGCTATGCAAGCGACAGCGAGATTGATGAGATTATCAATTCGGCAAGAGCTTATAAAAACGAGCTTGAGCGTGAAGTATACAAAAACAATTACGGTTACGAGGAAAACAGTACTGAGGACGAAAAAAAAAAGGAGCCTACCGAAGCAGACACCTCAGAGATTGAAACCGAAAAGAATAACAAAATCGAAGAGGATAACGCGGAAACACCTGAAGAATACGAAGACATAAGTTCTTCATCGGGTCCGACGCTCGTTATTCCGGAACCCGAGCACGACCTCTTTGAAACAAGCGAGCCCGACGATATTGACCGTGAGGATGATGCCGATGTTGTGGATGCCGAGGAAGTTCCCGAACAAAAGCACCCGCTTGAGAAAAAGGTTGACGAGTACGCAAACATCATTTTCGGAAGCGATGAGCCTGAGGAAGAGATTGACGATGAGGAGCTTGTGAGAGCTAAGGCTAAGAAAAACAAGTTTGACAGCGGCTATGATTTCTTTGAAGAAGCTCCCAAAAAGTCAATGGGAGTTATCAAAAGCTCCGACCTCAGAGATGCCGAGGATGTCGATGTTATCGGCGAGGTTGAAAAAAAGGCGGAAACCGTCAGGAAAAATGCACTTGAAGAAGAGCATAATAAAGAAAACGAGAGTGAACCGACCGATAAACGGTCAACGGAAGAGGTTCTTGCCAATGTAGGCAAAAACATCGGTAACGCTCTCAGGGGCTTTGCAGGCGGAGTTAAGAATTTTGGCATTCATTGCGGATACTTCTGCAAGAATGTTTCGAGAATGATAAAGCGTAAGCGCGCAATTGCCAAACGCAAAAAGGCAGAGGAAGAGAGAAGAGAGAGAGAAAGGCAAAAAGCGGAGCGTGCAAGAAGGCGTGCCGAAAGAGACGAAAACGACGGACTTGTTCAGGTTCACAGCAGAACCGACCGCCGCCCCTCAAACAGAAACAATAGAAGATAATTCTTTTCTTAACGGAGAAAAAACACAATGGAAATGCTAATTAAAAATGCAGTGGTTGTTTCCCCTGCCGACAATCTTAACGAAAAAGCAGATATTCTCATCAAGGACGGTGTGATTGCCAAAATCGGCAGCGGCATCACATCGGACGGTGAGGTTATTGACGCAGACGGTCTTTGTGCCGTGCCGGGCTTTGTTGATATGCACGTGCATCTTCGTGATCCCGGTCAGACTCACAAAGAGGATATTATCACCGGCTGCAAGGCGGCTGCCGCAGGCGGTGTTACAAGCCTGCTTGCAATGCCGAACACCAACCCCACAACCGACAGTCCCGAGGTTGTAAGGTATATTCTCGACAAGGCTAAGGGTGCAGACAGCCGTGTTTATGTTGCGGCAAGCGTTACAAAGGGACTCAAAAGCGAAGAACCCACAGACATTGAAGCCGTGAAGAACGCAGGTGCAATCGCACTTACCGATGACGGCAGACCTGTTGAAAACACAAAGTATTTGAGTGACGCAATGAAAAAAGCACCAAGGCTCGGTATGACAGTTGTTGCACATTGCGAGGACTTGTTTCTTGCCAACGGAGGCAAAATTAACGAGGGTGAGGTTTCGGAAAAGCTCGGAGTCAAGGGAATCCCTGTCGGTGCCGAGGACTGCGGAACTGCAAGAGAAATTGCACTTGCCGCCGCTCTTGACGAGCCTGTTCATATCTGCCATGTCAGCACAAAAACAAGCGTTGCACTTATCCGTGACGCAAAAAAGAGAGGTGTTAAGGTGACCGCCGAAACCGCTCCGCATTATGTTTCGCTCACGGACAGGGAGCTTTTAAGAGGCGACGCTGATTACAGAATGAATCCGCCTCTCAGAACTCAGGCTGATGTTGACGAGATTATCAACGGACTTTGTGACGGCACGCTTGATGCCATAGCAACCGACCACGCACCGCATACCCCTGAGGAAAAGGCTGATTTTGTAAAAGCCCCCAACGGTTCAATCGGTATGGAAACCTCATTTGCGGTCTGCAACACATACCTTGTTAAGACAGGAAAAATGACGCTTTCACAGCTTGTTGAGAAGATGAGTGTTAATCCTGCAAGGATTTTGAAAATCAATGCAGGCACACTTTCAGTCGGTGCAAATGCCGATGTTGTTCTTGTAAATCCCGATGAAGAATGGACGGTTGATGTCAATAGACTTCACGGCAAAAGCAAAAACACACCGTTCAAGGGCAGAACCCTCACAGGTAAAGTCAAAAAGACAATCCTCGGCGGTAAGGTAGTTTTTGAGGATTGAGTTTGTTTAATAAACAAATTTCTGTATGGGCGAACCGTGTTCGCCAATCGGTTAAAATGGCAGTCAATGACTGTCGGTAAATAAACAGAAAATTTATTTTACATAAAGGAGTAAAATTATGGCACAGAAAGGCGACCTCCTGTCGGTAAGACAGGATATCAGAGTAGTAGACGCAACAATCCGTGACGGCGGTCTTTGTAACGATTTCAGATTTGACGACAAATTTATCAAGGCTCTTTACAATGCAAATGTTAAAGCCGGTGTTGATTATATGGAATTCGGCTACAAGGCTTCAAAAGAAATCTTTAACGAAGAGGATTTCGGCAAGTGGAAATTCTGTAACGATGCAGATATCAGAAAAATTGTAGGCGACAACAAGACTCCTCTTAAAATCGCTGTTATGGCTGATGTTGGCAGAACAGATTTTAAGAAAGACATTATTGCAAGAAAAGACAGCCCGATTGACCTCATCAGAATTGCAACATATATCAACGCAATTCCTGCGGCTGTTGAAATGATTGAAGACGCCGCTAAAAAGGGCTACGAAACAACAATCAATATTATGGCTGTTTCAAAGGCAAGAACCGAGGATATTACAGCCGCTCTTGAAACTCTCGGCAAAACTCCCGTAAACGCTTTCTACATTGTTGACAGCTACGGCGCACTCTATCCCGAGGAGTCAAGAAGACTTGCAGACCTTTACTGCTCAATTGCCGACAAGTACGGCAAGTCGGTCGGTATCCACGCTCACAACAACCAGCAGCTTGCTTTTGCCAACACAATCGAGGCTATGACTCAGGGTGTCAGCTACCTTGACGCAACCGTTGACGGCATGGGCAGAGGCGCAGGCAACTGTGCGCTTGAACTTCTTCTCGGTTTCCTCAAGAACCCGAAGTATCAGGTTGCTCCTATTCTCAAAATCATTGAGGAGTACACCCACAAGTTTAAGGCTGAGGGCGTTAAGTGGGGTTACGATATTCCGTACCTTCTCACAGGTCAGTACAATACGCACCCCCGTCCGGCAATTCAGTTTGTAAAAGAGGACAGACAGGATTACTACAAGTTCTCAAACGAACTTTATGATATTATCAACAGCTAAGGTAAACAGCCTTGCGGCTGCCGTCGGCAGATAAGAAAAGCAAAATTTAATATTCCGGATTCACTAAAGCCAATTTCGAAAGAGATTGGCTTTTTGCGTTTTTTCTATTCCCTCCGAAAACTAACATCAAATTTCCTGCCGTGTTTATTTTACTGTTTTTTCTGTATTCCTACACCGTTACTAACAGCTGTAGTTTTTAAAATCAAGTCAAAAGAATAATACTTTATATTGACAACCAAAAGAGATAAAGTTATAATTTAGTTGTAACGGTATAGAAATATACTTCGGTAAAAATTACTGTTTGAAAGGGGAAAAAGTATGAAACTCAAAAGAATCTTGTCATCATTTCTGGCTGTTGTAATGGCTTTCGGAGTTGTTTCATTGGCAACGGTTGATGAAAACGGCAACATTTTCGGAAACACACTCACCGCAGAGGCTGCGACAGAAAAGACGGCAACAAAAATGCCCGACAATGCAATCACATTCAGCAGTACCTATAGCGACGAGCTTGAAATCATTCCTGCTGCAAGCAAAAACGGTATGTATTACTATAACAACAAGGTCATTTATTTTTACAGCGTTGCAAACAACACTTTCAGAAAAATTTATGATTACAACGATAAAGGCAGAAACAAAGACACTGTTATCTGCGTTTATGCCGATGCCGAAAAAGGCAAGTTTTATATAGTATGGCTTGACTCATCAAATCGAAATAAAAAATACTATTATCTTGATGAATTCGATGTTAAGTCTGAAAAGTTTGTTTCAACCAAGGATATATCATCGCTTGTCGGAAGCAACAACCTTTTATATCCGGAATCTATTGGTGTTGACAGTCAAAACAGATATTACCTTGCCGTGTATGACAGCAATCAGGATAAGTATATTATCAATTTGATTTCAGCCGATATGAAGCTGTTGTCATCAGCTGTTGCCGGTGACGCAGTTTATAAATTCAGCGGTTTTGACAAAACAAACGGCAATTTCTATTTTGAAGGCTACACAGACTGGATTTATTGGGGATACAGCCACGATACGCAGTCGCTTAAATGCGGTAATGTAAAAAACAACAAAATAAGTATAAGCGATTCTTATGTGGATATTTTATATCAGCAGGATTATACTCCGCATTATGACAATGCAGTAATGCTTACAAACGGAGATCTTGCGTGGACATCTTCTCTGTATGGTGCTGTCAGAGTGCTTGATTCGGCTAAGTTTGACATTGCCGACAAAGATTCTTCACTGCCACTCAAATTAAGCGTTTCAAGAAGCGGTTACGAAATTGATGACAGATATGCAGACAGTATCGGCACAAGAACGGTGTATAATGCAGCTACAGGCGATTACCTTATGTATGCAAATGATAATACTATTGCTGAGTTTGATTCAGAAGGCAATAAAAAATCGACCCTCAAAACAGCTTATCCTGTTTTTGCAATGTATAACTACGGCGACAGCGTACTTGTTATTGAAAAGGATACAGACGAAAATTTTTATGTTGAAAATCTGAAATGGGCATATCCTACTAAAATCACATTGTCAAGGACTTCTGCCACAATTAAAGTCGGCGAGAGCCTTTCGCTCAAGGCAACAAGTGATTCGGTTCTTGATATTTCATTTACATGGTCAAGCAACAATAACTCCGTTGCATCCGTTACAAAGGACGGCAAGGTTTACGGCAACAAAGCAGGCTCTGCAACAATTACGGCAAAAAGCGGAAAAGGAATTACGGCAGCCTGTAAGGTTACGGTTCAGAATAAAGCAAACAATCCCAACAGCGGCGAGGTTAAATTAAGCGGTGCATCATCGAATAATATTTCCGCAAATGATTATTATACATGGTCATCGGTTGTAAAATCAAATCTTACCGAAAACAGCGACAAAACGCTTACAAGGGTTGAAAGCACATCAAAAGGCGTTCTTGTTGAAAAGTATTCCGCAAACGGCAAAACCTTGATTTCAAAATCAACAATCAAAAACGAACTTCCTATTTACGGCGGTTATTTCTCGGGCAAGAATAACAACTATATTGTTTTCGGTAAGAACAACAAGGGCGAAAAGGATTCCGCAGAAATTGTAAGAATTGTAAAATATTCAAAAAGCTGGTCAAGAGTCAGCGACTGCAAAATTTACGGTTCAAATACCTTTGAGCCTTTTGAAGCAGGTTCACTTCGTATGATTGAACTTGACGGAAAGCTTTATGTTTATACCTGCCACACAATGTATGCAGATTCAAACAAATTGAATCATCAGGCAAATATGCTGTTTACCGTTGATGAAAGTACAATGAAAACCACCGATTCAATGTATGAGGTGTCAAATCTTCAGGACGGATATGTCAGCCACTCGTTTAATCAGTTCATCAAAACTGACGGAACTTATATTTACAGGGTAGATCACTCCGAGTCAAACAATATGATTATGAGCGGGCAGTATCTTACTGTTAACGGAATTACACTTTCAAGATACAACAAAAACAGTTCCTCAACAAATGTTGCGGTTACAATTCCGCTGAAATTTGATATTCACTCCGGAAACTACACGGGTGCGTCAATCGGTGGATTTGAAGTTGGCAGCGGAAATTGCCTTATTGCATATACAAAGGATATTTCATCTTCATGCGAAAGCAGAAATGCTTACATCAGCGTTACCGATGAGTATTTTAACAAAACAAATAATGTTGCACTCACGAACTATAAATCGGGTACGAAAGTAAGCTGTCGCACTCCGCAGCTTGTTAAGATTAATGAGAATCTTTTCCTCGTTATGTGGGAGGAGTATAATTCCTCAACAAATAAGGTTACAACAAAGGCAAAGACAATTGATTCGAGTGCAAATACAGTTGCATCTGCAACATTGTCTGTCAGACTTTCGGATTGTCAGCCTGTTATGTGTAGTGACGGTACGGTTAAATGGTATGTTTCCGACAATTCTTCACCGAAATTGTACAGTATAAATCCGTATGATTTAACCAAGCGTCACGAACATACTTACACATCTGTTGTTACAAAACAGCCGACTTGTAAAGCAACAGGTGTCAGAACATATACATGCACAACCTGCGGTGCAAAAAAAACAGAAACAATCAAAAAGCTTGCACATTCATACAAGCAGTATGTAACACCTGCTACAACAAGTGCAGACGGTTCAATTACTAAAAAATGCACAGCTTGCGGCTATTCGTCTTCAAAAAGCAAAATATACAAAATAACGAGCGTAAGCCTTTCTTCAACGGTGTTTACATACAGCGGAAATAACATTACACCGAGTGTAACCGTCAAGAACAGTAAGAACAATAAGCTTGTTAAAGGCAAGGATTACAAAGTTATTTACCCGACAAACAGCGTAAATGTCGGAAGATATTCCGTGAAGATTCAGTTCATCGGCAACTATTCTGGTGCGGTTAATAAATATTTTGATATTGTGCCGATAATCACAAGCCTTACCAACACATCGGGCGGTATCAAGCTTTCGTGGAATAAGGTTGACGGTGCATACGGCTACAGACTTTATTACAAGCCTGCGTCGGGTGGTTGGAAACGCTTTAAAGACACAACCGCCACATCATTTACTGATTCGGGAGTAGTACCGAATAAAACCGAAACATATACAATCCGTTGTATTGATAAGAACGGCAAAACCGTCAGCGGTTTTTATTCAAATGGCTGGTCAAAGAAATATACTCCCGTTGCTCCGACAATCAGCAAGCTTGAAAACACATCAAGCGGTATCAAGCTTAACTGGAATAAAATTACAGGTGTTTACGGCTATCGACTTTATCAGAAAACTTCAAACGGTTGGAAACGAATTAAGGACACAACCGCAACAAGCTTTACGGATTCAGCGGTAAGTGCAAATCAGACAAAGACCTACACAATCCGTTGTATTGATAAGAACGGCAAAACCGTCAGCGGTTTTTATTCAAAGGGCTGGTCGAAAAAATATACACCCGTTGCTCCGACAATTTCAAAGCTTGAAAACACATCAAGCGGTATCAAGCTTAACTGGAATAAAATTACAGGTGCTTACGGCTACAGACTTTATTACAAGCCTGCATCAGGCGGTTGGAAACGCTTTAAAGACACAACCGCCACATCATTTACTGATTCGGGAGTAGTACCGAATAAAACCGAAACATATACAATCCGTTGCATTGACAAGAACGGCAAAGCCGTCAGCGGTTTTTATTCAAAGGGTTGGTCGAAGAAATACACAGCCGTAACACCGAAAATAACAAAGCTTACAAATACATCAAAGGGTGTAAGTGTAACTTGGAACAAGATTGCCGGAGTTTATGGCTACAGACTTTACAGAAAATATGACGGCGGAAGCTGGACAAAGGTAAAAGATACAACTTCAACCTCTTTCACAGATTCAGGTGCTAAAAAGGGTAAGAAGGTAACCTACACAGTCCGTTGTATTGACAGAAAAGGCAAAACGGTAAGCGGTTACAACTCAAAGGGTTGGTCAATTACAAGAAAATAGAGTATAATTCACTATGCCGATTTGTAAATATTTAAAGGTGCTGTCGCATTAAGACCACCTAAAAAGAAAAACGACCAATCCGAAAGGGTAGCCCGTTCAACAAAACAGTGGCTGTGAAAAAACAGCCTTACAAAAACAGGAAGGCACATAACCGAGAACGATGACGGTTATGTGCCTTTTGCACGGATTTTATTATGCTAAAGCATATGAGTATAAACATAAAATTTCAAATGCTGTGTTACGGTCGGGAACAGTAAGATTTGAACTTAATAAAGCTTTATTTCCGACCGCAATTTTCATTTTTTCATTTTCGATTATCCATTTTCGACTTTCAAATTTCCGTACGCTTGGGTATTGATAGGCATAATTTACGAAAAAAGAGAAATCGGTTGTAATTGCGACAAAGTTATGATACAATCATCTGAATGGTCTGTAAAAAACAATAATTGAGGGTTAGGAGATTTTATGGCGACATCAATTTATGCAAAGCCTATTAAGGCGGGGACAATTCTTAAATTTACTCTGCCGACTATTCTTATGATGGTTTTTATGTCACTCTATACGGTTGTTGACGGAATAGTCGTTGCAAACTGTGTAGGAAGCGACGCACTGTCGGCAATCAACATCGTATATCCGTTCACGCTTGTGTTTATGGCTGTGGGGTTAATGTTTTCAACAGGCTCAAATGCAATAATAGCGAAGAAAATGGGTGAGGGAAAACAGGAGGAGGCAAACCGACTTATGTCCGGTGTTGCAATCACGGCAACGGTCATTTCTGTTATCATTGCTGTGCTGTTCACAATTTTTGCCGAACCTATGTATATGATGTTCGGTTCAAACGAAAAGATTCTCCCATATTGCATTGATTACGGCAGCGTTATGATTCCCTACGGCTTTGTAATGTGCTGGCAGATGCTCAATCAATCGTACCTTGTAACAGCGGACAAGCCCCACATTATGCTGATTTTCTCAATACTGTCGGGTTGTACAAATATTGTGCTGGACATTCTTTTTATGGCTGTGTGGGGGATTGGAATAATCGGTGCGGGACTCGGCACAATCATCGGTATGGCTGTGGGTGCAATTCCGCTTTTGCTCTTTTTCAACAAAAAGCAAGCTCTGCACTTTGGCAAACCTGAATTTAAAGTAAAAGAAATTCTCTTTGCAATGGCGAACGGCTCTTCCGAGGCGGTGACGAACCTTTCAACAGCCGTGACAACGGCGTTATTCAATATTCAGATGATGCAATTTGCAGGTGCAAAGGGTGTTGCGGCAATAAGTGCAATTTTGTACATTCATTTTATTTTTACGGCGGTTTCGTTCGGGTTTACTTCGGGAGTTTCACCGATTATCAGCTTTAACTACGGCGCACAAAATCACGAAAAGCTGCAAAAGCTGTTTAGGCTATGTATAAAAATCACGCTGATAATTTCACTCGCAATGATTGCGGCATCTGAAATTTTTGCAGAACCGCTTGTAAGAATTTTCTCGGCGGGTGATGAGGAGCTTCAGCAGATTGCACTCGGCGGATTCAGAATTTTTGCAATCAATTATCTGTTGTGCGGAACGAATATTTTTGCATCGGGACTTTTTACCGCACTCAACAACGGCAAGATTTCAGCCGTGATTTCGGTTGCAAGAACGCTTTTGTTTGAATGTGCCGCAATGTTAATTTTGCCGATGTTTATCGGCATAAACGGTGTATGGCTGGCATTGCCCGCCGCCGAGCTTTGTGCCGTTGCAATTTCTGTTACATTCATCGTTAAGAACGCAAGAAAGTATCACTTGATAAAAGGCTGATAACAAAAAAATAAATATTCTGCACTTGACAGGGGGACTGCCGAAAACGGTAATCTCCTTGTCTTTTTTTGAACAAATCAAAATATATACCGATTATTTTTTTGCACAGTACCTTTGACTGCAAACACATTATATCATACCGACCGTGACAAGACTATGACAAAACAACTCTTTATCCCGAAAAAATTTTTTAAAAATATTTTTAAATAAATGTATTAAAATATGTAATTTTCTCTTTTTAAGGCTCTTTAGTGGAGGCGATTTTTTATGACAAATTTCTTTATGATTCCCAACGAGGTCTTTGACCTCCAACTCAAACCTGCACAATTTGCCGTGCTTTGCTACATTATGAGGTGCTGTGACAAGTCGAATACCTGCTATCCGTCAATGCGTAAAATCGCAGAATCCTGTTCCATCTCGGAAACAACGGCAAGAAAGACCATCTATGAGCTGTGCGAGAGAAACATCATTTCAAAGGCGGGCGGTTTTGCTATTGGAAAATTCGGCAAAATTCAGTCTGCACCGTATGTGTATTCGGTAAATCCCGACTTTTTTGACGAGGGCTTTGCCAGAGAAAATCTTATAGCGTCCTTTGCTTAATTTTGACTTTAATCGCTGTAGTGTTCTGTCGGTCACTAATGTTGTGCAAACTATTGTCCTGCCGGTCAACCCGTGTAATATTTTACACCCCCCTACGAAAGATACTCCACCCCTCCCCCTAAAAATTTGTATCTGACCCCTTTAAATTTTATACCCGTCCCCCTCGCCATTTACGGACTAATAATACTAAAAGAAGAAGACTAAAAGAAAAATACTAAGAGAACAATACTAAGTGAAGAATGCCGATGAGGCGAGCCGATTTGAAAACATATCGTGAATTTTTATTCAATCAGGCAAATGAGAGCTTGCAAAAAGAAAAGCACCCCGACTGAATCGGAGTGCCGTATAGTTTATTTAGATTGTCAGCTTACTTGAGCCATACAATGTCGGTATCGGTTGCAAGGTTGTCAATTCCGTAAAGCACAACAACCTGTTCGGGGTTGTAGGCTGACACAAGGTCTGACACGCTTTCCTTATAATAACGCAGGTCAACCAGAACTACCTTGCTGTAATTTTCCGCAAGGAACGGTGCAAGGCTGTGCGAAAAGCTGTCCTTTATGAGAAGAATTGTTCCGTTCTTTGCGTTGGTGTTTGTAATTTCGGTAAGAGCGTGGTTACCGTCAATAAACACGGGGTACTTGTCATCCTCTTTGAGATGGTCGGTAAAGTACATTGAACCCGAAGTTTTGATGTTTGCACCCTCGGTAATTTTTACGGAGATATTTTTTGAAGAATTGTTCGGATTGCTCCAAATTTCGATATTATCGGGCGGAGTGAGCCAAAAACCGCTTGAAGAATATGTTGTGCCGTAAAAGTCTGGGTAGCTGTCTTTTTTAAGTGTTGAATCATCAATCGGAGTAATGCCGAGTGCCTTGCAAAGCTCCTGGTAGCCCGTGTAAGCACCCTTTGTTGTCCAATGGTGGTCTGTTTTGTAGTAAAGCTGACTGCCGTTTTTGTATTCGCTCTTAAAGCGTTCACGCAAATCGACAAAGCCGATTTTATCCTTTGAAAGCGTTGAAGAAATCCTGCTTATATCCTCATCATCGTTGTATTTATCGTGAAATGTCGGAAGCACATCATCGGCAATATATCCTGTTGACGGAACGAGCATAACCGTTGTCGGAGTGTCGATTGATTTTGCAAAGTCGGCAACCGCACCGATATTCTTATCAAGATTGTTCTCAGTCGAAACAGGCTTGTTGATAAGGCAGCCGTTTTTGCAGTTGTACACACCGCTTGCACCGTTGTTGCCCTCCGCAAGGGTGGTGTATGCGTTAATACCTACCCATGTGTTTCTCTGCGGAAACTGGTCGGCAAAGAATGTTTCAAACTCACTGCCAAACTCTCCCGAAAGCACCTTTTCAACATTGGCATCGGGGAACTTTTGCAAGTATCTTTTTTCGGAAGAACTGTAGTCGGTTTTCGGTGAAAACAAGAACCACAAAGCAATTCCGTATATGAAAATCAAAAATACAACCGCAGGAATGTATTTTCCGATTTTATTTCTGTTATCAGCAAAACGCATATATATTCACCTGACTTTTTTCTAATTGTTCACAGCCGTTTTAAAATCTGAAATAAAGGAACGGGTTGTAGCTTTGATTAACAAGGCTTGCCGTGCTGACGCCAAGGACACCCATACAGTAGAGTGTTTCGGGAATCCACATAAAGCGTGTGTGTTCAAAGCGGTTGTAAAGCATTGCTGCAAGCGGAGTTGACGCAACAGCCGCAATAATAAGCATCGGCAGGTTGCTCATAATGAGGTTAAATGCCTGATTGCCGCAAATTCCGTTGCCGAAATTGAAAAGGTCAACCATAAACTCACCGAGCTGTCCTACATCGGTAAAGTAGAAAAGTCCCCAACCGATGATTACGATAAACAGAGTGTAAATGTGCTGAACAAATGACGGCAGTCTGTCGAGAAATTTTTTGAGTACGAATTTTTCAAGAATAAGAAGAAGTCCGTAGTAAAGTCCCCAAAGTACAAAGTTGTATGCCGCACCGTGCCAAAGTCCTGTAAGTCCCCACACGATGAGAAGGTTGAGAATCTGCCTTTTAACGCCCTTTCTGTTGCCGCCGAGAGGAATATAAACATACTCTTTGAACCATGTTGAAAGGGAAATGTGCCATCTTCTCCAAAAGTCTGTAATCGACTTTGCAATGTAGGGATAGTTAAAGTTTTTAAGAAACTCGAATCCCAACATATTGCCAAGACCGCAAGCCATATCGGAGTAGCCCGAAAAATCAAAGTAAATCTGGAATGTATAGGCTATCATACCCACCCATGTTCCGACAACACCGTTTTCATCGGTTGTTGCAAAAATGTTTGTTGTGAGCGTTCCCATTGTGTTTGCGATAATTACCTTTTTTGCAAGACCGACCATAAAGAGCTTCACGCCCCTTGTGAACATTTCAAGCGTTTCACGGCGGTTTACAAGCTGTTCGGCAACATCACGGTAGCGGACAATCGGACCTGCAATAAGCTGCGGAAAAAGTGCAACATATGTACCGAAGTTGATGAAGTTCTTCGACACGGGCGCATCATCACGGTAAACATCAATAACATAGCTCATTGTCTGGAATGTGTAGAAGCTGATACCGATCGGCAGGCTGATTTGAAGCTCGGGAATATTGAGAAACGGCAGCATATTGAGCGTTTCGGTTATCATTCCCGTGTACTTGAACACCGCAAGAATACCAATATCAAGCACGCAGGTCAGAATCAAAAACAGCTTTTTCTTTTTGGCATCTGCACGGTACTTGTCAACAAGCCAACCGCCTATGTAGTTGAAGAAAATATTGAATACCATAAGCAAAACAAGCTTTGGTTCACCCCAGCCGTAGAATATGAGGTTTACGATAAAAAGAAAAATATTGCGTCCCTGTCTTGGCACAAGATAATAGGCAAGCAGGGTTATCGGAAGATACGCAAATAAAAACACAAGGCTTGAAAATACCACTCGTTTTTACCTCCCACAAACATAATTTCAAAATCATTTTTTAAATACCATCCTACATATTTTAACTTATTGAAGATTTGCCGTCAACATACAAATTATATGATTTTTTGCCCAAACAGAATAAAAGTAATGTTAATGATTTTGTGCTATTAACGGAAGAGGTCGTTCTGTACGGTTCAGTTGACATTTCGTGACTTTTTTCGACAGACAAACAAAAAAACGGACTGCCGTGTGACAGTCCGCAGATTGCAAGCAATCAAATTATTTTGTTGCGTTGTAGGTTTTTGTTAAAAGGTTCTTGCCGTCCTTAGTGTTAATTTCAATAACAACCGATGGATTGTCAACACCTGCTTTATCTTTAATATCATTAGCAAAGCCTTCAAATGTTGATGACATAGAATCAAAACCTGTTTCAAGAGTTGACTTTACAGTGTCAAGTGATTCCTCGGGAAGGTCTGTTTTGTAAGCAAATGTGAAAACTACCTTTTCGCCCTCAGCCTTAACATCAATATCCAAAGTTGAGCCAAAAGAAGATTTCAATGTATCAATCTCTTTCTGGCAAGCATCTGATGTAATGTAGTTTGCGAGTTTCTGTTCAGATGATTCACCGCAACCTGCAAAGCAGAAGAGTGATGTTACTGCGATAAGTGCTGCAGCAAGTATAAGTGCAATTTTTTTCATTGTTTTACTCTCCTTAAAAAACATAGTGGTCACATTGTACTATATTCGCATTATATTGTCAACAACTATCAAAATATTCAATTTTTGAGCCAGTTTTATTTTATCTTGCTGTAGTTTTTTGTAAATCATTGCTAACCGAAAATTTGTATTTTCTTGTAAATTCCTTTGTTTCGTTATTGCGCACTGCTTCGCTCTGATTTTGCCCGACAACGCTTGTTATCGCTCCCACATCAATCCATATTTCGTTATTGCTCTCTTTTTGGCTCTCATCAAACACAAGCTCAAGTCCGAGATGCAAATGACTTTCGGTAATGCCGTTTGTGTTTTCGGTATCGCTGTAGCCTGTTCTTCCGACATAGCCGATTACATCGCCTGCACAAACCCTGTCGCCCTCTTTAAGATTTTCGGCAAAGGGACGGTTCTGTCTTAGGTGGGCATAGTACCAATAGCGTTTTTTGTCGGCAGAACGGATTCCGATTCGCCAGCCGCCGTATCTGTTCCAGCCCATAATTTCAACCGTTCCCGACTCAACCGCAGTGACAGGTGTGCCGACCGCCGCCATAAGGTCGTGACCAAGGTGCGGTCTTGTGTAGCCGTAGGTTCTGACCGCACCGAAATCATCATAGCAGGAATACGGAAAAGTTTTGGCAATCGGCGAAAACCAACACAAGCCGTAGCCTTTTTCAGTACCTTTTGAGGTTTCTTTTTCGTAATCACCGACAATTCCGGAAAGTGCCGCACCGTATGCCTGAGAGTAGTAGCTGAAATATTTCATATCCTTTGTCAGGTTTTCAACGGTTTCGCCGTTTTTGATTTTGTCGGCAAAAGCGGTCATATCGCTGTATTTGTACTTTGTAAAATCACCGCCGTATTTTGCGCCGAGATACGCAAGCACAGTTACGCAGTCGGTGTGCCTGTCGTCATCGTGAGTTTGTATATCGAGGTCAACGGCATTTTGCAGAGCGTCCTTCGTAACATTAAATTCAACATATTTTATGTAGCCTGACGGGGTTTCTTTTCCGCCCAAAAATATCACTGCCGACAATGCCGCAAGCATTACGCACAAGAACGCACAGAACAATTTTTTCATATCAATCACCGATAATATGTATGAAAAGACGGTGCGGATTATGACGGTGTAAAATCGGCAGCGGCAACCTGCCGTTAATTCTTTTCGCTGTAATTCTTCAGCTCCGCAGGGGTTCTGCCGTATTCGGACTTACAGGATAAAATAAGAGAATTAACATTCGGAAAACCGTTTTCAATCGCCGCCTGTCTGACGGTAATTTTTTTATTTCTCAAATCATCAATTGCATGCTCAAGGCGAACCCTGCGAAGATACCTTGAAAAGGTTTCCTCTGTTTTTTCCTTGAAATATTTTGAAAAATGTGCCGGCGTCATTCCCACATAATTGGCAATTTCACCGAGCGTTATTTCGTGCTTATAGTTGTCGTGCATATATCGGATGGCACTTTTTGCACAGTCAAAATCATCGGCCTGTGAGCCGTGAACATACTCAATGTTATTATCAATGCAGTCGCGGATAAGGTAGTACGCAACGCTGTACATTACTGCTCTGACCTTCATACTGATGAGCTTGCTTTTGTATTCCTCAAAACCGTATAATGTGTTCATTGTTTTCCTGATAAATTCCAACGTTTCGCCTTGGGGCTGTTTGAATTTCGGTACAATATGCGGGTCATCAACATACGGTGCAATGGCTTTGGGGATTATATTGAGCATAATAACTTGAGTATCGTCACTGATATCTTCGTAGGAATGAACCTCCTGACTGTTCAGCACATAAACATCGCCCTCGTTAAGAATTATTTCGCAGTCGAGCTTATTAAGCCTTACCTTTCCTTTTTTTACATAGGTAATTTCATACGACACATGCCAGCGAAGACCTGCCTCAAAAGGCACCTTCCTGTCGGGGTATCTTGTAACCCGTCCGCTGTAATACGGTTCGGGCGGTAACAACGCCTTTTTGTATTTCATAGTTTCACCTTCACTGTCAGTTATTTATTACATAGTCTGCGCAAAAATAAATATATTTAAGATCCGCAATTACCGCAGAATGGTCTGTTTTTACAACAACTGTTCTGCGTTCTTTTTTGCTGATTTCCTCAACACAGCGTGCAACATTGCATTTTGAAGGCTCGTAGCCGTATTTTTCAAAAAATTCCTCGGTTGTCATAACAAGTGAGCCGTAGCCCTCAAACATATGCAGGAGAGAATAATCAATCAGCTTGTACTCTTCTTCAATAAGATTGATTCCTATGTCGCAATTCGTCATTGACCCGATATAGTAAGGTGCGTCATTCAAAAACATTCCTGTCTTAAATGAACCGATTGAAACGGTAAGGTCTGAATTTACCGCCGTACCGCACACACCGGTATCGCCGTTGATTCCGCTGTTTATATCGGCGCTTATAACATAGGCATTTGTCATATTTATCTGCTCAACGGCATCAAGCATTTCGCCCTTTAATTCACCCGAAAACCCTGTTCCGAGCAAGCAGTCTGTGACAATGTCAAAGCCTGTAAAGGCAGCCGCCTGTGACATTGGTAATTCTTCCGCACCAAGTGACATTGCTTTTTTATAATAGTAAAGGCCGTCCTTTGAAAAGCTGTCGCCTACTCTGAAAATTGTCGGAGTAAAGCCGTTTTGGCACAAAATGCAGGCGAGCGCATAACCGTCGCCGCCGTTATTCCCCTTTCCGCAAACCACGGCAACCTTACCGACAAATTTTGCCGATTCAAAAATCCCCTTTGCGGCTCTGTACATAAGCTCTGCCGAGGGGGTATGCTCCGCAATTGTTTTTGCGTCGCTCTTTCTCATATTTTCAACTGAAACAACCTGAGCAAATTCCATAATATATCTCCGTTCTCCGAAAAATCCGATAACTCTATTTATCCTTGCCGTTTGCGGCATTATAAGCCGTGATGACGGCACTGTCTTCCATATTACAGCCGAGCAGAAACAATGGCGTTACACTGAAACACCCGTCGAACAATTCAAGCAGTCTTTCCATTCTGCTCCGTTCAACATCAATAACAGCTGCTTCAAACAACTGCCTTAAAACTTGTGACGGCAAAACCCTTGCCGCCCTGTTTTCCTTTGCTCTTTCAAGTATATATACAGCCTTAAGCGGAGCCTTTGTGTTTGTTCCTATGTTAGCCTTTCCCATCCAGGGTGTTCCGTAAACATAAAACCTTCCGCCACACCTTCGTATAATCGGCTTGTCGTCGTTAATCATCGTCACCCTGTCGCCAAAATGCTTTTGCCAAAGTGCCGTGTGGGTTGACTTGCCTGTTCCGCTGACAGCCGAAAAAGCATAGCCCTCACCGTCAAGCTCTAAACACGATGAATGAAAAAAGAAACCGTCAAACCCGTCAAGCACCGCATTGCAAAATTTTGTGAGTATCAGAACATCCTCCGCTTCCTGCCTGTCGATATTGTTGCCAAGCATACAACGCTGAGTAATTTCACCGTCGGTAACAGACACAGTTATATCAACCTTATCCGATTTATCCGACTGAATGATATACGGCTTAAGACGCTGTCCTGCAAGTTTATATTTTGGGTTTATTTCAACATTTAAGTCTGCAATTCTGTATATCGGCATAAGCTCTCCGTTAATCACATAATATCATTAAAAAATGACATCATAATTGTAACACAAATTAACAATTATTGCTACGGCGAAATGTATAAATATAAATTTAGCTTTTAGTGCAAATTGTTCAGGCAGGCAGTATTGCGGCTGAATTATGCACAATTTTTGCCATATTATTTTGTCACAATAAACATATTGAAAATTTTTATTATTGATTGCGCCTGTATAAAACCGCATAATTTTATATATTCGTATTTATCAGTATTTTTTGTTGCAGGATTAACTTTGACACAAAATAAGCCGACACGCAGGTGTCTGTATTCATTTCCAAAAATTTTTCTTAATAAATTCCTTAATAAAATCATAACAAATGCACCGCAAAAGCACAAAAGAAAATTTCGTTAATCCCCAAAGTAAGTTCCACAGCAGGAGTAGGAAAGAGGCGAACTTTACTATGGGAATTAACTAAAAGAAAAAATTTTAAAAAACTATTGACATAATCCCTGCACAGTGCTATAATAAAAAAGCTGTGAAAAACAGCGAGCATCCATATCGCGGGATAGAGCAGCTAGGTAGCTCGTCGGGCTCATAACCCGAAGGTCGTCGGTTCAAATCCGGCTCCCGCAACCACTAAGAAACGGCTTAACCATTAAGGTTTTGCCGTTTTTCTTTTTATATTCCGAACGCTTATTTTTACGAGTTGGTGTTTATTTTTTGGGGGTTATGCCCTCTAAAAATGCTAAAATTGAACAGAACCGATTATAAAAAACAGTCGGGCAACAGAAATTTTGCATTTTGCAAACCTGCTGCCCGACTGTGATTTTCTATTTTCAATTTGCTGACAATTTGCTGACTGCTTGCCGTTACATAAGTCCTACAATGTAACTCTGAATTGTGGTTGCGTCAATGACGGTGATATCGGAATCAAAGTTCACATCGGAGTTTATACTCTCAATTTCGCTCTGATTGACAAGACCCACAATTGTCTTCTGAATTGCGGTTGCATCGGCAATATTTATTTCGCCGTCACAGTTTACATCACCGTAATATGCTTTTTCAATTGAATTTGTGCTTGAAATCATAATATAGTTTGTCATACCGATTGCAAGACTGTCTTTGTCAACCCTTTTTATATACTTCAAAGTCGCTTTGTTGTTCGGAGAATCCGACACGGCGGCATACATTGCGTCACCCTTGAGAACCATACCGTAGCAAAGCTTGCCCGATGATGCGGATACACCGCTGATATCGGATGCGACAACTGCCTGTCTGCCTGTTTTAACATCGTATGAATACACGGTGTCGGAGGTGTTGAAATACAGGACACCGTTGTATTTTTCAAGGCTCATAAATGTATTTATCCAGTAGGAATTACCGCCGGCACTCCATTTTTCGTCTACTGTCAGCTTTTTCTCATATGTATTGCTGTCAAGCTTGTATTTTAACAATGCACCCTTGTTAGCTGAAGAATTGTTGTTGACAAAGCCGTAAAATTCGCCGTTGATCTCGCAAAGCCTTGTGTCGAAATTATGGATTTCGTAATTATCGTATTTTGTCGAATTTGCGCTGTTGCTTATTGTGTAATCATAGTGCTTTGACGGAAGATTCTGAATGGCATTGTCGCTTAAAAGAAAGTATGTATGCTGAGCGTGTCCCGGTCGGTCATTAATAGGATCATCCCATGTAACATCAACATTATACCAAGCGTTGCCGATATGAACCTTGTTCCACATATGGTTCATTGAGTTTGACTCAACAAGTTCGGAGTCTATTCCGACAAGTGAAAGCATGTAGGAATACGCAAGTGCATAGCCCTGACATACGGAAGTTTTTTCAACAAGCGAATTGTAAATATCAGCCTTGCTGTAATCTGATGTGCTGTACTCGCTCATAATGGCAAGCTCATCGTGGATTACAAGAGCCTTTTCGAAATCGGTCATATCCTCTTTCACAAGTGAAAGTATTCTCTCGGTTTCTTTATCAAGCAACTTTTTCTGTGCTGCATACTCGCTCTTGCTGATTGTGTACTCGGGATGGATTGATGCAATCGTGTCCTCTGACGGATAGTAGGAGTACGAAAATCCCTGATTCACATAGTAAAGCTCAGGATGAGTCAATGTCAGCACCCTAAAAATTTCCGAAATATCACTTCTCGGAACATTTAGACTGCTGATATCAATTTTCTCGTCAAAATTTTTAAGGCTGTCAAGAATCGTATTCTCGACCTTGCTGTATTTATTGTGTATTGTTTTGTTGTAAACAATTTTGCCTTTTTTCGGCGCTGTGTATGCCGAGGCTGTGAAAATGCCCGTTGACACCACACAGGATACTGCAACCGATACCGTGAGAATCATTGCAAATAATTTACCCGCTGTTTTTTTAATATTTTTCATATGTATTTCTCCTCTCAAGCCAAAGAAGCAAAATGTACAAAAAATTTTGATTTTTTCTGACTATTATGATTAAATTATACCATTGGTAACCGTGATAATTCAATCCGCATAAATACCGAAATTATAAGCATTTATTTGTCTGTTTATACAAAAATTTAGTTTAATTACAGATAAAACGCAATAAGACGGCAATAAAACGCAATAAAACATACTAAACTATACCGTCATACAATCCGCTGTCTGCACATACAATCTATTACAGATGTCCCCCTAAGGAGGACAGACAGGAGGGCTGTATGTGAAAGGTATCGTAGAAGAAAGAGCGGCAATGCTCGGCGAATACATAATCGAAAGCAAGGCAACCGTCAGAAGTACGGCGAAAAAATTCGGTGTGAGCAAAAGCACCGTGCATAAGGATGTCAGCCAACGGCTAAAGGTGCTTAACCCTGCGCTTTACCGACAGGTGAGGAAAATTCTTGACACCAACAAAAGCGAAAGGCATATAAGAGGCGGTCTTGCAACAAAAAATAAATATCTGCAAAAGAAAGCCTCGGAGAGCAAAAAAGGCTGAAGCCCGACTGCAATACGGCTCATATACCATACGAAATCGCCTTTTTAAAGCATATTTTGGATATTTTGGAACTTTACTTTTTATGACTTGCGTTGTATAATCTAATGTAAGTGTCATTTTCCAATTTTGCGAATGGCACTGAGAGTTTCAGTGGGAAATTTCATTTTCTACCGAATTTCCAAGGGAAGATTACTCCAAATCAGGTGGAGTGTAATATTTTCAGATTTGTCTATAGTTTGTGTACGGCAGTGGTTAATGCACGGCTGTACCTGAGGAGAAATTAAAAATGAGAAAAATTCCGTTTTCACCGCCTGACCTTTCTCAGGCAGAAATTGACGAAGTTATAAAGGTTCTGAAATCGGGCTGGATTACAACAGGTCCCGAAACAAAGCTTTTTGAAAGCCGTATTGCAGAAAGATGTCACACAGAAAAGGCTGTCTGCCTTTCATCACAGACCTCTTGTGCCGAGCTTACTCTGCGTATTCTCGGCATCGGTCCCGGAGATGAGGTCATAGTTCCTGCGTACACCTACACGGCAACTGCATCAATTATCTACCATGTGGGCGCAAAGCCTGTTATGATTGACTGCAAAAGCGGCAGCTTCGAGATGGACTACGATAAAATGGAGGCGGCAATCAACCACAACACAAAGGTTATCATTCCTGTTGACCTTGCAGGTGTTGTGTGCGATTATGACCGTATTTTTGAGGCTGTTGAAAGAAAGAAAAGCGTTTTCAATCCGCGCAACGAGCTTCAGGAAAAGTTCGGCAGAGTTATTGTTATGGCTGACGGCGCTCACGCATTCGGTGCGCAATGGCACGGCAAGATGTGCGGTGAAATTGCCGACTTCACAAACTTCAGCTTTCACGCTGTAAAGAATATGACAACCGCCGAGGGCGGTGCGGCTGTTCACCGTTCACATGACGGAATTGATGAGGAAGATATGTACAAGCAGTATATGCTTCTCTCGCTTCACGGTCAGACCAAGGACGCATATCAGAAAAATAAGGTCGCATCGTGGGAATATGATGTTGTTGACACTCAGTACAAGTGTAATATGACCGATGTGCTTGCCGCAATCGGTGTGGCTCAGCTTGAACGCTACGATCAAATGCTTGACCGCAGACATCAGCTTATAAAGCTTTACAACGAAGAATTTAAGGATTTGCCCGTTCAGGTGCTTAATCACTGCGATGAAAACCACCGCAGCAGCGGTCACCTTTATTTTGTAAGATTTATCGGCAAAGACGCAGAATACCGTAACAAGTTCTATAATATGATGGCTGACCACGGAGTAATGTGCAATGTCCACTTCAAGCCGTTGCCGTTGCTTTCGGCATACAGCAAGCGTGGCTTCAAAATTACCGATTACCCGAATGCGTACAATATGCACAAAAACCAGCTCACCCTCCCGATGAACTCAACCCTCACCGATGATGAGGCATGGTATGTTATCGAAACATTCAAGCAATGTATGAAAACTCTTAAATAACGGTGAGTCGCCGGCAGCGTGTCGCTGCGCCCTGTTTGTGAAGACAGTTTGCGATAGTTCAAACATTATCGCCCGAGCGTTATTTTCAAATTGAAAGTTGAAAATGGAAAACGGCGAGTCGCCGTTCCCTGTTCGTGAAGACAGTTTGCAATAGTTCAAACATTATCGCCCGAGCGTTATTTTCAAATTGAAAGTTGAAAATGGAAAACGGCGAGTCGCCGTTCCCAGTTCGTGAAGACAGTTTGCGATAGTTCAAACATTATCGCCCGAGCGTTATTTTTTAATTGAAAGTTGAAAATGGAAAATTGTAGGGGTGTTCATCGGACACCCGCTCGTGTGCAACGCACACAATTGCACGCATTGCGTACAAATTTGAATACACATTTTTCATCACATAAAAAATATGTGTTTAAACAAATTCTATCATTAAGGCGGGCGCCCAATGAGCGCCCCTACAATTAAACAGTTAAATTCATATAAAATAAAAATTGCATCAATGCCGTTTCGGGCATCAATGCAATTCATTTATCTCAACTATCTTCTCGAAAGGTCTGCGGTGGCACACCGCCGACCATAATTTTCCATTTTCAATTTTCCATTTTACATTAACTACTAAAGCCGCTCATCATACCGGTAAGCATAACAACTAAGGGCATTGCTGCAAGCGAAAATACTGTTGTTGCGGCAACAATACTGACTGACAATTCAACATCCTTGTTAAATTTTGTTGCAAACATAGTTGTTGTTGCGGCAGTAGGCGCTGATGTAGCGATTACGCAAGCCATGGTAATAATCGGAGTGACACGGCACAATGACATTACAACCGCTGTAAGCATCGGCAAAGCAATCAGACGAACCGCCGATGAAAAATATACGCCCTTGTCGGTGAATGCCTTTTTAAAGTCAGCCTGTGAAAGGTAAAAACCGATAATAAGCATCGGGAGCGGAGTGTTCAGAACTGCAAGATATTCAACCGGCTGACTGATTATGTACGGAAGCTTAAAACCTGTAATAAACAGGATAATTGCAAGCACAACGCCGATAAGTCCGGGGTTAAGGACGAGTTTTTTGAACGAAAGCTGTTTTTTATCACCGCTCATTGAAACAAGTCCGTGCGTCCAGACAAAGATATTGAATACGGCAACAAAAATTGAGCCGTAGAACCAACCGTCATCACCGAGAATTGCCTTCTGGAGGGGCAAAGACATAAACGCACAGTTTGAATAGATTGTTGCAAAGCGGATAACCGCCTTACGGCTTTCATCTTTATCATGAAAAATCAGGTTACAGATAAGTATTGACACAGCGAAAATAAGTGCAGAGCAGGTAACGCAAATTATAAGTCCGCTCAAAAGTTCAAACGAAAACTCACGCTGAAAGGCGGAAATCATAACGCAGGGGGTTACGACATATAGTACTATGTCGGTCATGTGACGGGCGGAAAAATCGGTGATAATTTTCTTCTTACCGCAAATAAAACCGACTGCAATAAGAATGAACAGTACAAGCACCTGTTGTGCAATAATAATGAAATTCTCTCCCATAAATCATTCTTCTCTCTTAAATTGATTGGCTACTATTTTAGCACAGTTGCAAGGGGTTTTCAAATGATGATGTGCTTTTTTTCGTTTTTTTGACAAGAAAAAACGACATAGTTTACAAATATAACATCTCCACTTTGTGCATTTTACCTAACGAGAATATTATTTTTTTGCAAATATGTATTAACCGCCGAATTTTTGTGCAGTTTGTTGACAATTTTTGCTCTGAAATATATAATATATACAAAAGAAGAAGTTCTTTATTCCTGCAATATTTTATTACTTTGAAAGAAGGATTTATTATGGCAACAACAAAGAAACCAACTGCAAAAACAGCCCCTGCAAAAACTGCTCCCGTTAAGGAAGAGCCTGTAAAAAAGACTGTTGCAAAGGCTGAGCCTGTTAAGACTGTTGCTACAGCTGCAAAGAAGGCTGAACCCGCAAAGACAGAAACCGTAAAGGTTGAAACTGTTAAGAAAGCAGAGCCCGTTAAAAAGGCTCCTGTTAAGAAAGCAGCTCCAAAGAAGGTTGCTCCAAAGAAGCCAGTTCCGGTTGAAACAAAGGTTAATTTCTTCGTAGAATATGCAGGCGCACAGGTTCCTGTTGAAGAAGTAATCAAAAATGTTAAGGCTACATACGGCAAGGATGCAAAGGAAATTTCAATCTATCTCAAGCCCGAAGAAAGCAAGGCATACTTTGTTGCCGACGGCAACGCAGAAGAAATGGATGTATTCTTCTGCTGATTGCAATAAATTTTAATAAAACTGATTAACACACAGCATTTTATGCTGTAAGAAGGCACATAACCGAAAACAATGACGGTTATGTGCCTTTTGCGGTTTTTATATTCATATATAAATAATGTTGCAAGGTTTCTGTAGTACCCCGACACAATAACGCACGGCTTTTATTGTGTCGGGGTACTTGAGCATAAACATAAAATTTCATCAAGCGGGCGGATAATATCCGCCCCTACAGAATTGTGCGAACGGTTGCAAAACGGCTGATTTGTTTTGAAAATTTATACAGCTATGCAATATGCACAAAAGAATGTTAAAAATTTCACAATTATTTAGTTAAAAGTTTAACGAAAAATTATGCACTTCATATAAAATATTTTGCTCTTTTTGTAGGAAATGTAAAAAACTCTTTATTTGTATTTGCTAAATGCACAAAGAAAATTCCGATTATTTTGTTATTTTTACACTATACTAACCCCTTAATTTGTTGTATAATATAACCGAAGCAATGAAAGATTGCTCAATAAAAAATAAATATTTTAAAGCGAAAGGGGCTTTATTATGAAATTAGATACAGTTCTTGCAAAAAGAGAGAACAAGGTAGTTTATAAAGACGGCGCGCTTGCAGCAAAAGTTTTTGACGAGTGCTATCCGAAATCAGATATTCTTAACGAGGCTCTTAATCAGGCGAGAGTTGAAGAAACAGGCCTTAATATTCCGAAAATCGAAGAAGTTACAAAGATTGACGGCAAGTGGGCTATTATTTCAACCTTTATTGAAGGCAAGACTCTTGCTGAGCTTATGGCAGAGCATCCTGAAAAGGAGGATGAATATCTTAATCTCTTTGTTGACATTCAGGTTAAAATCCTCAGTCAGAAAGCACCGTTGCTTAACAAGCTGAAAGATAAGATGAAACGCAAAATCAGCGAAACAGACCTTGATGCAACAACAAGATATGAGCTTGAAACACGCCTTAACGGTATGCCGAACCACACAAAGGTTTGTCACGGCGATTTCAACCCGAGCAATATTATTATTGATGAGTCGGGCACACCGTATGTAATCGACTGGTCGCACGCAACACAGGGTAACGGTTCAGCCGATGCAGCGAGAACATATCTGCTGTTCCGTTTGAATCATCAGGAAGAGCTTGCTGAAAAGTATATGAAGCTTTATTGCACAAAGACGGACACAGCCCGTCAGTATGTTGACCGTTGGCTCCCAATCGTAGCCGCATCGCAGTCTGTTAAGGGCAAACCCGAAGAAAGAGAATTTCTCCTAAAATGGGCAAGTGTTTGTGAATATCAGTAATGCGACGCTTTTTAAAGGTATTTTAACATTACTGACCGTTGATTGATTTCCAAATTTCATATTGAAATTTTCTCTCCTCTTTTTTTCCATATTTTCATAATTGTATTACGGAAACCGAATAAAAGTACTCCCACTCCATACGCTTGGAGTGGGAGTGCTTTTTTGTACACTGTGTTTGTTACTCCGTTTTTATATAGAGCCGATTTTTGTTACACCGAAGCAACTTAAATATTACAAAATATTACAAATTTTGTAATATTTGCTCTATTTGCGTGTGTGAAATAAAGATTTTGTGAGTGAAACTGCATCGAAATTTCCGAATTAGCAAAAAATACAGGCTTTGGGGTTGATTTTTTAAAAATATGATGCTATAATAGTTACAAATTTGTTATCAAGGTGTAACCTTAATTGTAATTAACAGTCAGATTTGGTAACAATTAAGATGGAGGTAATTAACGATGCAGAGAATAAAAAAGATTACTGCAATCATACTGAGTGTTCTCACACTTTCAAGTGTATGCGTGTTCAGTTCTTCTTTTTCTGCCGGTGCAAAAGGCACGGGTGCCGGTCTTGCAGAGTGGGCGCTTAATGCCTATAACAGCGGATGGTCATATGTTTACGGCGGTTCAACCCCCGGTGCGGTAGACTGTTCAGGTCTTATCTATTCATATGCCGGCGGTGAAAGATGCGGTAATCCTCAGCTTGAAACAGCTACCGAAACAGGTTCGGTAAGCGCAGGTATCCCAAATGTTCACGGTCTTGGACTTTGGCGTCCCGGTCATGTGGGCGTTTATGTCGGCAACGGTATGGAGGTTGACGCAAGAGGCGATGAATACGGTGTTTGCTACGAGGCAATCGGCGGTTACAACAATTGGACATACTGGTTCAAGCTTGCCGCAGTTTCCTATGTAACAAACGGTTGGGAAAGCTTTAACGGCAGCTATTACTATTATGAAAACGGCGAGTACATTGTAAATACTTCAAGAACAATTGACGGTACCACATATTACTTTGATTCACAGGGTCGATCGAGCAAGACTCCTTCCGATACTTCATCAAGCAGTTCTTCAAGCAGTTCGTCAGGCTCGGATAATTCATCAGGTTCAAGCTCATCAAGCGCTTCTGATTCATCCGGCAATCAGTCATCTTCAAGCAACGCACCGAGCGTGTACAAGAACGGTTCATCGGGTGCAGAGGTAAAGAAGATTCAGCAAAGACTGGCTGACCTCGGTTACTATAACGGTGCGATTGACGGAAACTTCGGCGATGCAACAGAAGAGGCTTACAAGGCATTCCAGAAGGCTGCGGGTCTTACGGTTGACGGTATCGCAGGCGACTCAAGAAATACGCTTTATTCAGAGGACGCTCCGGAAGCCCCAAAGGCAGATACAACAGCAAAGGTCGAGGAGGACAAGCCCGAAGAAGAAACAACTGCTCCCACAGAGCCTGCAACAGAGCCTACAACAGAAGCAGTTCAGTATCAGAACGGTGACGAAGGTGAGAAAATAACTGCAATTCAGCAGCAGCTCATCAAGCTCGGCTACTTTGCAATGGAAGCAACAGGCTATTACGGCGAGTACACAGCACAGACTGTTGCGAACTTCCAGAATCAGAACTCACTCGATTCAACAGGTATCGTTGACGAGAAGACATACAACGCACTCTTCAGCGATAAAGCAGTTGCAAATCCTGATACAGAGGTTGTAAGCGGTGAGGTTTCACCGGCAGTTTCAGCCGCTCCGATTGAAATGCCCTCGTCAACAGGTGCATCGCAGTTCATTCTTTCAAACGAAAAGAATCAGAACTATTCAGACACAGCGTCAAGCGTTGCGGTTCAGTCTGTAAAATCAGCTGACAGGGCTCTTGCAAAATCAAAAGCCGCAACTACTCCGACACTTGTTGCCGCAGTTCAGAGATCGGCAAATGTGGGTCTTTGGTTTGCGCTTGTTGCAGTTATCCTCGGTGCAATCGCTTTCGTATTTTTCCTTCGTGACAGAAAGCTTTCAAGATATTCAAGATATGTCGCAAGAAAGAAGAAGAGAGCCACAAAGGACGAGCTTAACACAAGATGGTAATCAATACATAATCTAATTTATTAAACAGCCGATTGAAAGATATCGGCTGTTTTTGTTTAATTGAAAATTAAAAACGCATAATTGAAAATTTCGGTCGGAAATAAAGTCTTGTTAAGTGCAAAGCTTATTGTTTCCGACCGTATTATTGCAACCGCTGCGACCTTTAATTTTTGCTTGACAAACTGTACGAACAAATGTACTATAGAAAGAAGAGCCGAGGTTCGCAGCCTTAAAATAACGACCGGCGAGGACTAAGCCGAGGAAATCACGGAGTGATTGGAACGGAATAGACGAGTGGGAGATATTTTAAGGAAAGCGGAGAACAACGAGGCTTGACAGAAAGAAGAGCCGAGGTTCGCAGCCTTAAAATAACGACCGGCGAGGACTAAGCCGAGGAAATCACGGAGTGATTGGAACGGAATAGACGAGTGGGAGATATTTTAAGGAAAGCGGAGAACAACGAGGCTTGACAGAAAGAAGAGCCGAGGTTCGGAGCCTTAAAATAACGACCGGCGAGGACTAAGCCGAGAATGATAACTTTGAAATATGCAGAAAATATGCAACTTGAAAATCACAAGGGGAAAAAACTATGAACAAACCGCTTGCGGACAGAATCCGCCCGAAAACTCTTGATGATATAGTGGGACAAAAGCATCTTATTGCACCCGAAAAGCCATTGCGGAAAATTATTGACAGCGGAGATATTCCGAATCTTATTTTTTACGGACCCTCGGGTGTGGGCAAGACTACACTTGCAACATATATTGCAAGAAAAACAAACCGTACTCTCAAAAAGCTGAACGGCACAACTGCGTCAACCGCCGATATAAAGGAAATTGTTTCGCAGCTCAACACATTTTCAGGAGTAAACGGTATTCTTCTCTATCTTGATGAGATTCAGTATTTTAACAAAAAGCAACAGCAAACCCTGCTTGAATACATCGAAAACGGAAGTATAACCCTGATTGCTTCAACAACCGAAAATCCGTACTTTTATGTATATAACGCAATACTCAGCCGTTCAACGGTTTTTGAATTTAAGCCGGTTACTCCCGACGAGGTTGAAAGGGCGGTTTACCGTGCATGTGATTTTCTTGCCGAAGAGAGTGGCATTGATATTGAAATGTCGGAGGAGTGTGCAAAAAAAATTGCAACGGGCTGTGGTGGAGATGTTCGCAAGGCTATGAATGCGGTTGAGCTTTCCGTGATTGCAACAGATGAAATTGACGGAAAAAAGGTTGTAAGACTTGAAACCGTTGAACAGCTTGTGCAGAAAAGTGCAGTGAGATATGACCGCGAGGGCGATGAGCATTACGATATTATTTCAGCATATCAAAAAAGTATGCGCGGCAGTGACCCCGATGCGGCGCTTCACTATCTTGCAAGACTTCTTGAGGCAGGCGATTTGCCCAGTGCATGCCGCAGACTTATGGTGTGTGCGTGTGAGGATGTGGGGCTTGCGTATCCGCAGCTTTTGCCGATTGTAAAGTCGTGCGTGGATATGGCGCAGGCTGTAGGGCTTCCCGAGGCGAGAATACCCCTTGCAGACGCGGTGGTGATGGTGTGCAATGCTCCAAAATCCAATTCGGCATATATGGGAATAAACAGAGCCTTGGCAGATATTCACACAGGTAATTCGGGACCGGTGCCCAGACAACTGCAGAATAAGCACTGCGACGGAGAAGACAACCCGAATAAGGGTCAGTTTTATCTGTATCCCCACGATTTTCCGAACCACTATGTTGAACAGCAATATCTGCCCGACGCATTAAAGAATAAAAAGTATTATGAGTACGGCAAAAACAAGAACGAACAGGCGTTCAAAGCCTACTGGGACAAAATCAAGGGGAAGTAATCCGATTTAATGAATTTTGATTTTAAAAAAACAAGTTAATATAAAAGTCGTTTACGAGTCGGTCAAAAAAGCTCGAAAATTATAAGCACACATCTGATTTGTTGCGTTTTATATTTTCATTTTTTGCTATTTATTTTCTTATTGTTTAATATGCACAATTTGAATGTGAATATTTTGTGACACAAGATATTTTATTATTCTAAAAAAGAAAATAAAAACCGATTCGATAATGTAAAATGAAGGAGTAATTGTGGAGTAGTGTTGAGTAGCTTCACACATGCAACAAAAAATAATTTTGGAGGAAATCAAAATGGTAAAAAGACAACACAAAATCATTTGCCTTGTGCTTTGCCTTATGCTGGCGGTTTCAACCGTATTCGTCGGTGCAGTAAGCGCTTCTGCTGCAACAGGCGATACTGTTTACGTTAAGGTAAACAACGGCTGGTCAAATGTTAACTGCTATATGTGGACTGACGGTCTCGGCAGCAACGCATCTTGGCCGGGTAAAGCAATGACAAAGGTTGAAGACGGTGTATATTCCTACACTCTTGACAAGGATTATACAATGGTAATCTTCAACAACGGCTCAGAGCAGACAGGCGACCTTGCATACCCGGGTCACGGCAAAATCTATGACCTTTCAAAGAAAACATGGTCGGATTATGCAGGTGCTCCTTCACAGGGTCCAACTGTTCAGACACCTACAAGCGCAACAACAGCAACAACAGCAACAACAGCAACAACTCCCACACAGGGCAGTGAAGGCACAACTATTTTCCTCAATAACGAGGCAGGTTGGGCAACACCTGTTGCTTATATGTGGAACAGCAATTCTGACAGCAACGCAGCATGGCCGGGCGTAAAGATGACAAACATCGGCGGCAATGTCTATCAGTATACTGCATCAAAGACATTTACAAGCTGCATCTTCAGCAACAGCGGTCAGTCACAGACAGGTAACCTTACTGCAAAGGACGGCTATATATACAACAACAAGACTAATCAGTGGTCTGTTTATGATACAAGCCCTCTCCAGGTTAAGGAATTTACTGCTGATCCTGCATCAAACATCTACACAGGTACAGATGTACAGCTTTCTGCAACTGCTGCCAATAAGAGCGGTGCAGCAGTAAGCTACAAGTTCTCTGTTACTAACGCACAGGGCGGAACATCAACACTTTCCGACTTCTCTTCAGCAAAATCAGTAACATGGACTCCTACAGTTGCAGGTGAATACACAATTACATTTGACTTTAAGGATACAGACGGCAACACAAACAGCCGTACAATGACTCTTGAAGTTAAGGACGACTCAGCACTTGTTAAGCCAATCATCAAGAGTGTTACTCCTGCAAACCTTAACCTCATTAAGGTTAACTCAACTGCTACTGTAACAGTTAAGGCAGGCGGCGGTAAGACAGGTACAAACCTTCTTTTCTACAAGTATGTTGTAACTGATCCTAACGGCGCTCAGAACACTCCTTACTACACACTCAACAACATTTACACATTCGTTCCTACAATGAAGGGTGAATACAAGGTTAATGTTTATGTTCAGGGCTCTGACAACAGCACAATAAACAAGACTTATACTTACACAGCTGCAGACGATGTTACTGAGCCGACAACAGTTGTTGTTCCTACAACAGCTCCTCAGCCAACTACTGTTCCGCAGCCTACAACAGCTCCTCAGCCTGCAACAAAGCCACAGCCAACTACTTCACCGGTTCAGCCGACTACAGCAGTTCAGCCTACAACTGCTCCCGAAAGACTCCGCGGTGATGTTAACGGTGACGGTACTGTAACTGTTGTTGACACAACATATCTCCAGAAGTCACTTGTTCATATCGCAGGTGTTCCTTCGCTCGATCAGCTTGATCTTGCAATATGTGATCTTGACGGTGACGGCATAATCAGCATTAAAGACGCAACTATTATCCAGACAATTGTTCTAAATCTTAAATAATCTAAATTAAATAATAAAGATTGGAGATATACTTATGACAGGAATCAAGAAGCTGTGTGCGCTTGTTCTTGCTGTAATGATGGTTGTAACCGTAGGCGTGATTTCTGTAAATGCAGCTCAGAGTTCCGACTCTGATGCTGTTGCTGCGGATACAACAAATACAGGCATTACAATTCATGTAAGAATGAAGGACGGCACTCAGCCATATGTATATTTGTGGAACTCGCTTCCTACAAATAGCGCTATGTCAAAGTCTTACCCCGGTGAGAAGATGACAAAGGGCGACAAATGGTACAACTACCATGTAGCTGATGTTACAAAAGTAAACGCAATTATCACAGACGCAGACGGCAAGCAGTACTCTACAGAGAAAAAGCTTGAGTCAGGAGCAAGCTCAGACTGGTACTTTGAGAACGGTAAGTGGTCAAAATACAACCCTGACGAGCCGGATCCGATTGGCAGCGTTGATATGCGTGAAGAAACAATCTACTTCGTTATGACAACCCGTTTCTATGACGGCGATACAGGCAACGATGTTCACTGCTGGGATGACGGCACAGCCGGCAACGGTGATGACGACCCTGCATGGCGTGGTGACTTCAAGGGTCTTGGTGAAAAGCTCGACTACATCAAGGCTCTCGGCTTCAGCGCAATTTGGGTAACACCTGTTGTTACAAACGGATCAGGCTATGACTACCACGGCTATCATGCTATGGATTTGTCAACAGTTGATGCTCGTTATGAAAGCTCAGACTACACATACGAGGATCTTATTCACGATGCTCACCAGAAGGGCATGAAGATTATTCAGGACGTAGTTCTTCAGCACACAGGTAACTTTGGTGAAGCACACTTCTGTGATCTTTTCACAAAGGATACAACTAAAGACCTTGGCAACCTTCAGGAGTCATTGATTCCTACACAGTATCTTCTTGATACATACGGCCTTAAGTCACCTGAGGAATACTGGGCTCAGAAGCCGGGTGTTCAGTATCAGCAGAGACTTAATCTTATGAAGAATGTTACTTACTCAGGCGACAACGGTAACTCAACAGGACCTCAGCCCGCAGCTAAGGACTTCTCTATGGATAAGATTTCACAGAGTGATACTTACAACCCGAACAACTACTATCATACAGGCTATTTCCAGAGTCCTAACTATGATGACTGGACAACAAAGTTCAGCCAGATTGCAGGCGACTGCGTTGACCTTAACACAGAGAACCCTGCAGTTGCAGAATATGTTGTAGATTCATATTCAAAGTATATGGATATGGGCGTTGACGGCTTCCGTGTTGATACTGTTCGTCACATTCCGAGAGTATCTCTCAACATTATGTTCAATGATCAGCTTATGGACGCTGCTAAGGCAGCAGGCAAGCCTAACTTCTATATGTTCGGCGAAATCTGCACAAGATACACATCAGTTTGGTATCGTGGCCATGCCGAGGAGTCAACTCCATACTACACATGGAAAGAGTCTAACTCTAAGTGGGCAGACAGCTGGAACTGGGGCACATCAGCTTCAGAAATCAACGACAACATGAACCTCGTTCTTCAGCATTATCTTGAAGAAGATAATTACAACGGTGATATGGATTCTACACAGCCAAAGAGCGACAACGCTTACCTTGACGGTATTACATATCACGGTTCCGACCGTTCTATGGCATCAGGCATGGATGCAATTGACTTCCAGATGCACAGAATGTTCGGTAGCGCTAAGAACGCTTATAACTTCGCTGTTAACAACGACCAGTATTACAATGATGCAACATACAGCGTAATGTATGTTGATTCACACGACTATGCTCCTGAACAGCCGGATGAAACAACTCGTTTCACAGGCGGTACACAGACATGGGCAGAGAATATGGATCTTATGTTCACATTCCGTGGTATTCCTTGCGTATACTATGGTTCAGAAGTTGAGTTCAAGAAGGGTGAGCTTATTGATAAGGGTACACTTATTTCTCTTGAAAACTCAGGTCGTGCATACTTCGGTGATTATCTTGAGGGTACTGTAAACGCTACTGACTTCAGTGAGTACACAGCATCAGGCACTGTTGCTGACACTCTTGCAAGCCCGCTCAGTAAGCACCTTTCAAAGGTTAATGCTATTCGTCGTGCTATCCCTGCTCTCCAGAAGGGTCAGTACACAGCATCAAACACATATGTAACAGGTGGAGATATGTCTTATGTTCGCCGTTATACTGACGACAACACAGACAGCCTTGCACTCGTTTCAATTTCTTCAGGTGCAACATTTAAGAACATTCCTAACGGCAAGTATGTTGACGCTGTTACAGGTGATGTTAAGTATGTTACAGACGGTACACTTACAGTTCCGGAACTTGCTAAGGCTAACATGAGAGTATATGTATGCTGCGCAAGCGGATTTACAGGTATCGACGGTCAGATTGGCGGAGATTCAGCTTACGCTAAATAATTCCGACTCGGTTTATTCCTGAATCTGTAATTAAACAAAATAATTACGGCACTCCGATATTTTTCGGAGTGTCGTTTTTTTGCGCTTGTTTTGAGAACGCATTTTGTATATTTGAGCGTAGTTGAGGATAATATTATATTTTGTGTATTTGAAGGTTTTGTAACATTTTGTATGTTAAAAGTGAGTTTTACGGCAACAATTTACTGATACATAATAAAAAACTCTAAGAGAT
>ERZ1031370.23-NODE-23-length-26898-cov-12.211377_pt1 | contig 26898 bp, 19 predicted proteins | sample MGYA00518176_ERZ1031370 | MGnify/ENA primary metagenome ERZ1031370 (study PRJEB33719, sample SAMN04261143) | wastewater metagenome | biome: rural village; feature: human; material: feces | host: Homo sapiens | place: El Salvador | collected 2013-01-07 ...
ACCATTGTACTATTGGTAGAAGTAAACTTAAAGTCCTTCAAGAAACGAATCTCTGGGTATATTTTTTAGTCCTTATCGTTTAAAAGATTCTAAAAAAACAGTAATTATCGTTTACGAGTTCCCACAGTGGGAACTCTCATTTATTTTATTTTTACTATCTTTGCACCGTGTGACACAGATTAGAACCTTATTACCTACTTTGGAGGCGTCGCGACAAAAACAGTAATGTACGAATCTCTACTTCCGAAAGCCAACGGAGGCGGAGACAGGAGAGATTATGCCCATAGCAAGAGAGCTATACAGCGCATTCTCAGCTCAGTGTTCACGGTGACACGGTGACAGGGTGACACGAGTTTTTCAACATTTCGCCTCGCACGCGGGCAGGCAGGAAAAATCAGGCCGAAAGTTCCTGCCTGCCCGCGCGAGAGTAAATCTTCAGAATTCCCTGTCACCTCTGTCACCCTGTCACCCAGAAGTCGGTTGCTTCCGAGACGGAAATCAAAGACTTACGATGCAAAAGTCAGGGACTTACGATATGAAAGTCAGGGACTTATGATGCAAAAGTCAGTTACTTGCGATGCGAAAGTTAGTTACTTACGCCCCGTAATCCACTGGCTTACGACGCGAATTACAAGTGTTAACTCCTTTAAGATCAAACAAGCTATGGAGATAGAAGTTACATCAGGAGCAAACAGAGTCAGATCTGTTACCTTCATTTTTATGTTAATTCTTTAAAAAATCAATAAATAATCATCTATTTATTTGCATATATAAAAGAATTACCATATCTTTGCAATCGGATAAAGGCTTCTTTATTCAGGATTGGGGTGTCCCCGGTCGGGAAAGGGTTACTTCACAGTGACTCTTTTTTTTGTATTATTTTCCTTGTTCTTTTGGGAAAATCTTCATACCATATACCTTTCCGTTTAATTGGAAGATATTCTTTTTCAGTACATCAAAAGCAAGATTCACTCCATTAGGATTCAAAACATGTCGAGTTACCGGATAAGCTATCAAAAATGTTTCTTCGTACAAAAGATTTAAGATTATATTTTAAAAAGTTCTAGCTTCTCTTGAAACTAGAACTTTTTTCCAAATACGATGTTTATAAAGGTTTTCACCAGAATCTTCGTATCAAACCACCATGAGCGGTGCTCCAGGTAGTAAAGGTCGAGTTCTAATCGCCTTAACATCTTTTCCATTGTGTCTGTATATCCATTGTATAGAGTTGCATAAGAGGTAACTCCTGGTCTTATCTGATACAAGTATGTATAGCGGGAATCATGCTCTATGATTTTGTCAATGTAATACTTACGTTCAGGACGAGGACCTATGAAAGCCATATCTCCCTTGAATACATTCCAAAGCTGAGGCAATTCATCTAGATGATGGGCTCGCAGAAATTTGCCTACTTTTGTAAGTCTGGGGTCTTCATTTGTTTCCAACAGGTTAGGTCCGTCTTTTTCTGCATCTATTTTCATAGAGCGGAATTTATATATATGAAAGGGTTTTCCGTATCGGCCAATTCGTTCTTGGCTAAATATGACAGGAAGCCCATCTTCCCATCTGATGGCAAGGGAAATAAGAACGAAAAGAGGAGAGAAAATTATCAAACATCCTCCAGATAGTATGATGTCTATCGAGCGTTTGATAATTCGCTCGATATAACAACTTTTATCAATATATGTCTTTTCTATTTCTTTCATGAAATGATAGCTTTGTTTCTGATTCTTTTATTAATGAGCAAATGGAATAAAGTATATAATACGATATCTGCAACCATGGTGAAAGTCAAATTACAGCCCAAGTTATACATCAGCAGATTGATGGTGATATAAAACAAGGCTAGGAAAATGATGCTTGCCAGTGCAAGATGCTGGCTCATGCCCAGTTGCATCAGTTTATGATGTATATGGCATTTGTCTGGGCTGAATATCGGCTTTTTCTTGCGTGTGCGATGCAATACCACTCTCACTACATCAAATGTAGGGACGATAAGTAAGCTATAAGCCAAGAATACTCTACTCATGGATGTTGGCATTACGTTAGGGTTTACGGCTATTGATTTTACGAATAGGAAAGCCAGGATAAATCCCAGGGTAAGACTGCCGGAATCACCCATGAAAATTTTCGTGCCCTTTGCCGGATCTCCCCAAACATTGAAGTAGAGGTAAGTAACCAAAACACCAATTAATCCTGATATCATCACCTCATAAGTAGTAAGACTATGCTGTATGAAGCAATATACAAAACCGCATAATGCAATCAATGCCAAACTGGCTGCCAAGCCGTCAATGCCATCAATCAGGTTTATTGCATTGTCAATAAAGACGATGACAAATACGGTTAGCGGTATTCCTATGTAGGCAGGAACTTCGTATATACCTAGAAGACCATACAGATTATTGATCCAGAGACCGCACAGCGGTAATATGCAAGCTGCGGCAATCTGGATGAAGAACTTGATATTGGCGTTCAGACCAACGATGTCGTCAGCAATTCCAGCCGCATAAACCAGAAGTAAGCTTAGGAGGAAGCCCATGCTCCATAGGCTTATCTGTAGTTTGCCATTGATAGTATTGGAAGTCATCGTATACATGACAATGACTGCAGCTATGATCATGCTAGGTATGAAGGCAATGCCTCCAAGTCGAGGAATCATTGTATGGTGAACCTTTCTAAGGTTGGGCATATCGTATAAATTCTTCTGCTTGCAGAAACGCAGTAATACTGGGATAAACAGGAAGCCACAACAAGCGCTCAGTAAGAAGGAACCTATAATAGGCAATATAATTTGTGTCATTATTTAGTATTTTATTTATTTTCTTTTCTATAAAAACCCAGAATATTATTATTTATTGTATAATCGGCAGTAAATTTTATCTATAGACATAAAATAATCAGAAAAGTTTGGCTATTCTTGCGATGGCTTGCAAAGTATGCTTTATCTTTGTGCGGTATCTGGTCTTGTTGTTTCTCGTATGGAAGCTATATTGGAACATGCAAGTGCAAAATTACGTCCTGACATAGCATCGGATACGTCCTGATGCAGTAAGAGATGCATCCCGACGTAGTACAAGATACGTCGGGATGTAATTTCAGAAGCATTGTGATTCCAGGCTAGTCAGTCTCTTTTGCCTTTCAAGTAAGCTTCATTTGCCTTTCAAGTAAGCCTCAGTTGAATGTTACATAAGCCTTACTCCAACATTACGTAAGCCTCATTCGAAAAAAAAGTATCTTATCAGAATTTTCGTATCTGGTTCAGAGCGTGGTAATGCGTGGCAATAAAATCCCACCTTATTGCCACGCGTAACTCGAAGCAGGATAGAGAGAAAGTTTAAAGCTGATGTTTGTTTTTTGGATTGGTGTAGAAACAATTTTAGTGGAATAACATTGAGCGATATATATTATTATATGTTCAGGTTGTTGTTCCACTACTCGCCATATATGAAAAAGAACGACTTACCCCTTGAGGTAAAGTCGTTCTATAAGGTTTCGTTTATGGGTAGAATGATATATCATTGCTTAATGATGTTGTATCCAGCATTGCGTTGGATAAGCACCTCTCGTCATCACTCGTCGTAGTAAATTTTCCGGCGTTTAGGATATCCCCATAAGAAACCAAATTTCTTCCAGTAATACAGATGACTGCGAATGAATATCTTGGCATACTTAGAGTTGTTGCGTGCTCTACGGGTTCCCTTATATATAATAAAGCTGTTGGGATAGTATACCACTTCCATTCCGTGTTGTCTGATACGTGTACACCAATCTAAGTCCTCGGCATACATAAAGAAGTTGTCGTCAAGTCCGCCCGTAGCTTCGTATGCTTTGCGGCTTACCATGATAAACGCGCCAATAACCCAGTCGACGGTCTGTATTTGCGAGTAGTTCATTGATGAGTTTAGCACACTCTCCTTATGTTTCAGTACACGTTTTATTTGTCTTGATACATAACGTGGCATCGATACATATTGTCGGGCAGTGTCTTGTATATTGCCAGCTGCATCTACTATCTTTGGCGCTATAGCACCAACATCCTCGTGTTTCTGCAAGAACTCTATCATACCATCCAAATCAGACTGTATAATGCAGTCAGAATTCATTATAACAAGATATTGACCTTGTGCAACCTTCAGTCCTTGATTCATGGCATAGGCAAACCCACCATTTTTAGCATTGAAAATCCAGCGCACACGCTTGTCTGTCTGTGTTAGTTTTTGTTGTTTCTCTTTGTTGTAGCAAGAGTTAGACGATACTATTATCTCATAAGAGACATTTAAGTTGTTGGCTATAGAGTTAGCGCATTTATATATGTCTTCTTCCGAAAAATATTCAACAACTACAATAGATACTGTTATATTCATTTAATAGTCTATTTTTTATAATTTATATTTAAGTCCTTGGCTATTGCTTTCCACGACAAGTCGCCAGAGTCGTAATCGGCTGCAATGTTTTGGCTATATTGCTCTAATTTGTTAGGGCTTGAAATCAACTCGGTTATAGCTTCAGTCAAAGCATCAGTAATTACGGCATACGACAAAAGATATCATGTTCTTTTTATCGAATTACCTTTCTCATCATGTACATCATCTCCCGATTTCTCTACCGGATGAGTCTTATCATTTCCTCAAACCGTCTTCTTCCTGCCTGGAAGGAGAAATGCGAGTTGAAGCTCTCCACCACTCTCGCATGGGAGCCATGTATGGCGGTTATCTTCTGCAACGCTACCGCAAACTCACCTGGAGTGGAATAGGAGAAGAGGTAACCGTCGGCTTGTATTGCCTCATAGCCACGGGTGGACATCCTGTGTGCCAGAATAGGCAGTCCCACACGAAGGGCATCCATACAGCGCAGCTTCAAGCCGCCTCCCGTATGCAACGGGCAGATATAGTAGTTGCCCTTTATGACTTCTGCCGTAAGGTCCTCTGGATTTGGTATCACCTTTATATTATTGTATCTGACTGAAGAGTCAAGGATTCGGTGCGAAGGGTTTCTTCCCGTTATCACAAGTGCGGCATCCGGACAGGTCGCATTAAGCACCGGCATGTATTCTTCAAGGAAATGCAGAGTGGCAGTCTCCGTCTGTGCGGCACTCATAGAACCGGAGATGACGAACTTCAGCCCTTCTTCCACACTTATCCTACTCTCCGTCGCTTCATCATACTCAAAGACTCCGATGGTATGGAAAGAGGACTCCTTTTCGGGATAGCGGGCGATGAACGTTGCCTTGTCGTCGTCTGTCAACGTAAGATTCAGCGTGCTGTTCAGTATGGCATTGCGCTCTGCCTTCAGGGCAAAGTGGTTGTTCGGTATACGGAACAGCCAGCTCGGCTGGTTGTCCTTGATATACTGCGCCTCCACATTATGGTGCATGGTTATTATCTTCGCTCCATTCCGCATGGCAGCCTCCAGTACTCCCGATGATGCGGTGAAGGAATGGTCGATGAATATTATATCGAAGGCATGCGATTTAAGATAGTCCTTTACGAAGGGTCCGAAGCGATGAAGTCTTCCTCTGTACATATCCAGGCATTTCTGCCATTTAGGACGCTTGTCGTATACGGGCAGGAGTTTCATTCCGTCATACTCTTTAAGGAAGTAGAGGTTGCTCTTCCTGTCATTATGTTCCGGATATATCAATGTCGTGTCAGGACAGATACTTGCAACCGCCCTCACAAACGCCTTTGAACAGTTGGGACCTCCCAGCATCTCGTCAAGATAATGACGGGTGATAAACAGAGTCTTCATCATACGCAGTAATTTAAAGTAAAACAAATTGTCTATTTCCTACTTGTCTTCTGCAGGTAGGATTCGCGCAGTTCCTCAGCAATGGTCTTCCACGACAGGTAGCCGTCGCTTGTATAATCCTTTGCTATCTCTTTACGATAGTCGGCGAGCTGCTCCTCGTCGGAAAGCAAACTGCATATTCCCTGGTAAAGGGCATCCGTGTCTTTTTCTTTCACCAGCATTCCATACTTGCCGTTGCCGAGCATCTCTGGTAGTCCCCCAACCCTCGTGGCTATTACCGGCGTGCCGAATGTGAATGAAGACATTATCACTCCACTCTGCGTGGCATCAGTATAAGGGCAGACCATAAACTGTGTCTTATTCATCAAAGCCACGAGTTCTTCATCGGGAATGAAGCGATTCCTTATGTCTATATATGGCAGGGCGGCATATTCGGATATGTCAAAATGATATTTACCGCCGCCGGCAACAACGAGCTTTATGTCAGGGAACGTATCATGCACCTTCTTCATAGCCTCAAGCAGATACTCCACCCCTTTATACTTTGATATCTTTCCTGCAAAAAGGATATATTTCTGTTCCGGCACGGTCGTCATGTCCTGCTCTACCATATTGAGATAGGTATAGCAACTAAGTCTGCTGTCGATTACCGCTGACGAGGGAAGGTGGTAGAAGGAAAGGAATTTCTCTCTCTGCGCCTTGTTCAATATAATGAAATGCGGCACGCATCTGAATGCCACCTTACGGCGCAGACGCACAATACGGGTATCGAGTCCGGTATGCGGAAATGGGTCGTGGACTGTCAATATAATCTTGCGCTTCAGCATATATATGATGAACTCATATACGTTTGCCGGCCATGTGAGATGGATGACGTCAAACTTGTTCCTTATCAGAAACAACAAAAGCAGGAAATTGGTCCAGAAGGCTTTCAGCTGCCAGAACTTGCCGCATGTGTTTACGACATAGAACTTGTCTACGTCTATGATACGCGAATATTTCTCGAACTCCGGATAAGCCTCTGTTGCCTTAAACACACCCGAATGCGGATATATCTTGCCAATATTGTATGCCGGACCTTTCATGAAGCGTGGCGTAACTTCTATTATGTATGTTATGTCCGACAGCTTCTGCGCTGCATTAAGATAAGATAAATCAGCATCAGAGAGTTGTATCTTTCCTATATAAGCTATTTTCATATTGTTTGTTTTTATAGTGAATAGGCCATAGCCCTTAATATTGTTTTAAAACCCATGCCGAGCTTAATTAGATTAGGCAAATATGCTACTACACGCCAAGGCTTATGCTTGCATCCTTCGGATATATCTTGACATGTCTTTCGGTTGAACTGGTAGGGTAGCATATTTAGAAGACATTTGCGCAACAAATTGTCTGTAGTGTCAGCATTGGCATTTTCTTGTTGTATAAAGTTGGCATACCAATTGAATGCTTGTTTATTGGCATTAAGCTTTGATATTACGTTCTGTTTAGAGTTGCTGATAGTTCGGCTATGTTTTCTATAACCAAAAACAATCTGCTCTGTGCTTACTACACCATTGTCAAAGGCAGCTGCAAAAGCCGTAATATGATCAGAGTGCCAAGCCATAGGAAAATACTGATAACCGCCGATAGCACGTAGTTTAGATGTTCTTATAAGCACATCTCCTATGTACAAAGTTTCACCTTTCCATATACGTTGTATAAATCCATATACCGATTCTTTTGGGGGATGCTTTGGACAAATGTCTGTCACCTCAGAGTGTTCGTTTATTATTTCTGTCCAACCGTGAAATACATCAACTTTAGGATATTGTTCAATCAATCGAACATACTCGGCTAAACATTCTGGAAGGAGAATGTCGTCGTCCCCCATATTGATAACATATTCACCTGTGACTATTTCTAAACATTCATTCCAATTATCTACAAGTCGTTCGCTGCCGATGCCTTTTTCTCTCTTTGAATAGTGTATTCTATTGTCATTATATTTATTAATGATTGTGTCAAGATTATAAGGAGAGCTGTCGTTAACTACTATCAGTTGCCAGTTGTCATAGCTTTGTTTTATAATGCTGTTTATACATTCGTCAAGATAGGTGTCTTTGTATGCTGGAATTATAATAGAAATCAAAGGTTTCATATTCAATTTATTGTTTTATTATTAAGTTTTTCATTTGCGTGTAAGAGTTTTCCCAACTGAAATTCTGTATGTAGTTGTTGCCGTCATAGGCTATACGCTTACGCAAACAATTATCTTCTATAAGTTTACTTATGTTGTTGGCAAGAGCCTCAATATCGTAGATAGGTGAAAGCAATGCTGTTTTGCCGTCCTCTGCCATACATTTGAAACCTCCATTGTCTGTACATGCCACTGCACATCCGCATATCATTGCTTCGCCAATAGTTAGTCCAAAACCTTCGAAGTCGGACGCTGCTACATATATAGCTCCATTATTGTATATGTCGTTGAGCTCTTTATGTGTTGGATTACGATGATATGTATACCATGATTGCATATTTACTGGAGGATTGAATACGCCAAACATGGTAACGTGTAGTTGTGGATGTTTTTGTTTAACGATGTCAAGTGCAGCCCATGCGTCAACACAACGCTTATGCTCGAGCTCGTGATTAAGCATAACAATCTCATACCGATTACGCTTCTCTATAGGGTTGTTCAGAGTAAACTCTTTGAAGTTGAAACCGTTAGTAATGAGAGTGGCTGTAGCGCCTACCTTTTCTACTTTTTCTTTGAGCCATGGTGCAATGACAATATTGTGCATTCCCATACGATATGAGTTGTGTAGCTTTTCCTTGTCGCCAGCCCATAGCTCATAACCTTGAATAAGGTAGTACTTATTGTCAAGTGTAATGTTTTTTATATTGTCAAGTTTTTCGGCAGTTTCTAATGCTGTGGCAAATACACAGTCGTCTGCTTTTAAGCGTAACCATGGTGTTGATAAGTTGAATACGAACTGCTTTTTTATGTTCTTGTCTATCTTGAACCATTCTCCAGCTCTGTGTTGTCTAAAAATGCGTCTAAAGCAGAACCCTACAAAAGAGCGAATGCAATGAAAGACACTCTTATATCGACAACTATTATGTGGGTAAACAAGATTTACTTCGAACCCATCAGCTGCAAATCTATTGGCATACTCGTAAACAACCTTGAAACCACCTACGGCTGTACATTCCTTTGTTTTAGGGTCTATATCAAGACATGGAAGTAGGAATATTATTCTGCCGATATGCCTATTCGTTCCAAGTTCAGAGTGATTATCTATTGTTTTTTGCATAGCTTTCTTTTTATTGTTTTGGTCAATATTACTCGTTGTGTTTTCTTGATGCCTAAATAGTAGACAGTAACAGCACTTACCATAAGCGATATGCTTAGTGATAATAAAGTGGCTATTATATTTTTAGGCAAAAACTTGTCGATAGCTACAGTTATGGTGGTTGATATTATGACAACTTTTATAATGGGAACAATCACAGAAAGAATATAGTTACGATATGTAAAGTAGATATAATTCTTGAAGATGTGTATTGTTACCATAAAGTAAGCGAGTCGTATGTAGACCAAAATTTGGAAGGCCAACAATGGAGAACTATCATACTTAAATGTAATCCATGTGATGGGAAATGCAATTAGATAAACAATGCTACCTATCAACACAAATTTGTTTAGTTTGCCTATAGCTTGCATGCCTTGCCATATAGGGTCGCACAAACTGCTATTTATTAGATTGAATATTAGTATCCACACAACAAACTCACCTGTCCAATCAGGTATGTTTTTTAGCCAAAAACTAAGAATGTTGTCTATTCTTACCATTACTGGAAGACATATAATCCATAACAGGTAAAATGTGTATTTGCCACTATTGAATACAAGTTCGATGAAACGGTGATTGTCGCCTATGGCATACGATTTTACTATCTGTGGACGAACAGCAGTAAAAAAACCCATAGCAAAGTTGCTTATAGAGTTTTTTACTTGCACAGATACGGCACGTGCTGCATTCACGGCAGGTCCGAAGAACATGTTTAGAAGCATGTTTATACCTTGGTCGTTTAGTATGAATACCGATGTGCTGACAAAGTTCCAACCTATGAATTTGGACATGTCGGCAAAACTATTGCGATTAAAATAGCATATTAGTTTTGTTTCGTGATAATGTCTGATGGTATATGCCACGGGAATTAGTCGTGCAGATATGTGCATAATAGCCATAAGTACTGAGTATATCTTAAGCTTGTCGAACGTAAAAATGCTTATAAGAAATACTATTAATAGCTTAACTATAGCATCGTAAATGCCCATATATGCGTATATCTTCATGTTCTCACGAGATATAAGTACCGATTCGTATACCGATGAAATAAGTGACACGAATAGTATTATGACCGTAGTATGTAGACACCAATAGGCAGCGTTTAAGCGCTCTGGGCTTATCACCATCTTATTTGCAATGAACCATAGACCTACAATCTCTACAAAAAGCACAGACAAAATGCCATATACAAGATATATCAACATATTCATGTTGAACACTTGATTGGCTTTTGTCTCGTCGTTTTGACCTATAGCGAAGTTTAGATATCGTTGCGTAGCGTTTGATAGCATTGACGATAGAAACACGAACGATGCCGATATTCCGCCTATTACATTATATATACCATAGTCGTCAAACCCTAATACAGCCAGTACAACTCTTGACGTATATAGAGTTATGAGCATTGTAACAAATGTTCTCACATACAGATACAGAGTGTTCTTTGCTATGGTTTTGTTTTCTGGTGATTCCTTTTCCATACTTTTGTGGATTAACCGAAGTACCTAGAGAAGAGCATATTATACACATACATATACAAGCCAGTGGATATGATGCACAGACGTGCTACAATCTTAGGCTTAATCAAATATATGATATAGGTGAAGAACAGAGCGTCTATGATGCCGTAAAGATCGCTCACACGTGATGCCAACACGGGTATAGTAGCCATTGACAGAAGCCAAAAAAGACTACATGCTTCAACTATTAGTACTAAAGAGAAGTAGCGGTTACGCTGTTTTAGATAATCGTAGAAGTAGATGTACAGATAGAACAATACGCATTTTATCATAAAATACATATTTTTGTATGGTGCTAACATCTCTTCCCAACCCGTTCCTGTTTCTGCTGATTTTTTATAAAGATCTATCTTTCCTGCAGTTACAGATTCTGGTAATATAAACATCAGGTCTCTATGCGTGAGGTAGAACATAAAGCCTATAGGGATGAGGCAAGATAGTACAATACGCCATGCTTTGTTTATATTAAGATTGCCCACAAAGAATATAGGTAAAAAAACAGCACTCGAATAGTGGCACATTATAGCTGCAATGAATGCAAGTGTGGTATGTAAATATCGCTTATCTGCATATAAATATAATGCCAACATTAAGAAGGCACCAGCCACCGCAGCTCTAATCTGTACAAGGTCGTGCAGCTCATAGTAGACAGGTATATATATTACTAATGCCGAAAACAGATATGGGGTCATCTTGTTTATTATTATCATCTTCAAAGATATACTTATTAAAGCATATATAAAAAAGACAACAGCTATACCGCCACCAAAAAACAGCACAATACGGCTAAGGTATATAAACGAGGGCTCTGTTGCTATTTCTATCAGTGCATCGTCATTGTTGTAGAACATTGACTCGTATGCCTCGCTATCTGCCACTACTGTAATGTCTTTAAATGTGGCGGCGGCTATCATTATAGGTATTGCTGCAAGAATGATATATAGGCGTTTCCTATAGTCTATATGGTCTTCTACTAATGACAATAATGCAACCAATACAAATAAGACAAACAAAAATATATACATTTATAAGTTCTTATCGGTTATAGTTTTTTACCAATATTTTACCACTAAGAATTATAGCTACTAACATTGTGATAGCTAATGCTATTAAAGAACGCTTTGGTCCAGTTGGTCTAACAGGTATGACAGCTGTAGATATCGGCGTAAATACAGGTGTCTTTTCTTGAATTTTTGCTTGAGCAGCTAATGCCTGTGCAGCTAGGGTAGAATAGGTATTATATTGTAACTGCATATCATTCTCTAAATCGTTAATTTTTGATTGTACGCTCTGTAAAGTAACATCTGTATTTGCATCCGACATACTGGAATACAATTGTCTAGACTTTTCGTATCGTACCTTCGCTTCATTACATAATTTTTGAAAATAAGCATAATCATTGCGAGCTTTCTTTGTACGATAATCAATTATAAAAGTTTGAATGCGACACATTACCGAATCACCGATAGTGGCACATACAACGGGATCTTGATCTGTCACAACAAGTGTTATAACATCATTCTTCTTATCTACCGAACATGATATTGAAGACGATATTCTTTTTATTACTTCTTGCTGTTTTTTAGACATAGTCTTCACATCAACGTGTTCGGTACCCTTGAAAGACGAAGGCTTTTTATCAACAAATAAATTTACTATCGGACTAACTATATACCTATTCCATAATGCTTCTTTTTGACAATCAGCCATATAATGATAGTAATTAGTTCTTATCTTGCCGTCCTTAGTAGACACATGCACAGGAAATAGTGTAACCAAGAAATTGGGGGACTTGAGCAAATTAGGATAAAGCATTAACGAAATAGCATCATCATTTCCTGCCATTTTACTAAGACCGTCTAATCCAAACGAAGATGCAAGCGTCGAAAGAGAACCACTACCTACTGTACCTTTTCCCTCTGGAGCCAATTCTAACTTACACGTATAATATCGTGGAACACATAATGTAAGTATATATGTAACAATTAGTGTTATAGGCAAAACTATAAAGTATTGCTTCTTCTCTTTCCAAAGTATACCTATTATTTTGATTAAATCAATAGGAGCTTTATTGCTTTCTTGTGTCATTGTATTTATAATTTAACTATTAATAGAACTACAAAGTTAATATTTAATATAACAATAATTTAAGTTAACTGCACAAATGTACAACTATTATACAGACGATATATATAAGGTCTTAATAATTACCTAACCTAATATTATATTGATATTTGCTTTCCCTTGCGCCAGTCATTACCTTTGCAATGCCCCAGCGTTCTTTGGCTTGTTTACATACTTTTATGTTGCATGCTTCATTATAAATCTTTTAAGAGGCTCCAGATATTCAGCATCCAAATTCCAATATTCAGCATTCGAGAAATTCCAATCTCCACTTTTTATCTTCTCATTCTCTTTTCTACTATGCTTGAACGTTGTTATATATGAATAAATCTTGGCTTTCTTATTTGGAGTTTCATATAGTTCTTCATTGGGGTCATGACCTCTTAGACACATCTCATAACCTTCAAAGCATTCCAACACTCCTTGATGCTTCTTGTTTATAATATTAAGAAGTAAATCCTCAAAAGCCCCCTCGTCTTTATTGTTGGGGAACAGAAACAAGTCGAACTTCACGCCAAGCTTTGTCTGCAAAGAATTCAATTCACATGATCGTGCTGCATATCCTCCTCCAGTAGATTGTTCATCGCAATCGAAAATGACAAGATTAATATCTCCTGCTTCCGTATTTTGTTTCATCGCATTGTCGAACATCCACAATTTGTCTTTGCCACCGACATCTGTTATATCATAATCAATGGCACTTATATCAGGTAATATATATTTAAGGTATTGGTCAACAAAATGATATTCATTTGTATACAGTCCTTGCTTCTTCTTTGCTGACGATATTGAAGTTTCAATAAATATATGCAGTTTCCTCATCTTATTTCCTCCTCCCTATCAAGCAAATAGTTGAATTTTTCGAATTGATAATCATAAGATTTCAATTCATCCTGCATATTCTTGCGTAACGTGAATATCTTGACATCACTCTGATATTCCGGCATTTCGCCTTCAAGCAAAGTGTTCAATGCATTTAGGGAGTCTACACTATGAGTAGAAAGGAATACCTGTATATCATATTCTTGCGACATCTTTAGTATTGATTTCCACAAGAATTTCATAGACTTATAATAAAGTCCATTGTCCACTTCATCAATTATAAGAATTCCATTCTTTGCATTATACAACGCTGTCACTATAGTAAACAACTTACGTGTACCATCACCCATAAGATTTATCGGTATAAGCTTGTCAAGACCAGTGTCAACCATGACATTGTGACCTATTACCGTTACGTCTTTTATTCTCGGCTCTATAGAATTCAACACTTCTACTACCTTGGCTTTTTCCTTGTCTGTTACAATTTGATTGAAATGGCTAATGTAGTCATTGAAGTTATAACGTGGTGCCATGTAGAATGCAGAAGGACACTTCGCATTTTCTTCAGCAGGAACAAAAGACAATTTAGAATCTTTTGCGTTATACACCAATGCTGTACGATACTCTTTTGCGCCATATGTATATTTCTGATTGAGAGTGTATCTTTTCAACGTTTCAATTATACCATTCTGCATATCAGAAACGGGAATCTCTTCTATCGCAGATTCCGAATACGTCATATCCAAACGCATAGATGTATTGTCAGCAAGGCATGCTTCTATATTTATGACATTAGCAACATCACAATTATGGAAGAACAAGGTAAAGTCGTTTTTGTCTACTGTTGAATAGTTTCTGTTCACGTTTACCGCCAAAGGCAACGCAGGGCTGTTTGCACCTAAAAGCATAAGCACAGACTCCAATACTGAAGATTTACCACAGTTGTTGTTACCGAGGAACACATTCACTCTCGCCATGCCACTCACTTCGGCATAGCGGATTCCGCGGTAATTTCTTATTGTTATGTCCTTTATATTGTTCATTCAAACACTTTTTATTACTACTTAATTCTCTTTCCCTTGCGCCAGATATTACGTATGATATTGATTTCGATCATCCTGCATCATCAGTTTTTTTTAAGCCCTTCATTAGGCTTTTTGGAAGCCATTTTCTTAGCGTTTTCTTCACTTTTTTCCACGGCTTCGCCGTCGTCCCCTGCAATAGTGGACGTAACCTGTGGTTGTATATTTGTCTCTTTCATCATGCGAATCAAGTTCGTTTTGATGTCGGTCATCTGAATCTCTACATAAGAGATACAGAATCTCCTTGCAAAAATAAGAAAAATGTTGGAAACTAGCAAATTATGCATGTTAAAAAATTAATAACATTCTACGAAAATCAACATTTTTTTACTATTCTTTTCGTACATAATTTCCTAAGTCGTTGATTGAACGAAAGTTTCCGGTTTTTCTGTATCTCTTATGTAAAGCAGGGGAGTGATGCTGCTAACTTATCTCTGCTTCCAACTCTCAACTCCTCTTGTCTTGCTGGAGAAGTTGATGCCAAGCTTGACAACTGTTCGCTTATCCATAGCGAAAGGAGCTGCATAGTTTTTGACTTCTATCTGTTGCAGAGCTTCTTCGGCGCTTCCATCTAATTTGCATTCAATGATGTAGATGTAGTCGGAAGTTTGAATGAGAACGTCCATCCTGCCATCACTTGTCGGTATTTCTACCTGTGTGTGGAATCCCATAATCTTAAAAATGAGATATAGGGCATTTTGGAAGTAAAGTTCTGCTTCGCCTGCTACCTGATAGCTGTTGTCTGCAAAGAAAGCGGTAAGCCGATTCATAAATTGTTCAACATGTCCTGCTTCAACATCCTTCACAAACTCATCGACCATAAAGGCGGAACGATCACCTGCAGAACAGTATAGCGGTAGGAGGAAGTTAAGGAAACCTTCTTCCACTTCTTTGTTCGGGAAGCCTAGCAGATATTTCTTAAACCTTTCGTCATAGCCTTTGATAGTGAGATAACCACTCTGGTATATCACAGGTATCGGATTGGTTGACAGCGAATCCACGCTGTTGATTACATCGTCTGATACCCTTTCCTTTGTCATGTCTGGCAAACGATAGTTGTGCATTTTCAGCAAGTCAACTAGAAATGTGGGTGTGCCAGTCTCAAACCAGTAGTCTTTATAGCGAAGTCTTGACAAAGTGTTCAGTACGCTGAATGGGTTATAGATGCCTACTGTATTTTCCTCGAAATGATATCCGTCGTATCTTGCCTTCAGTTTTGCTATTGTGGCTTCTTCTGTATCGCCATTGGCTTCGGCTAATTCGTTGATACCTTCCTTGAAATTCGTAAGCAGTTCCTTCTCTGTCATTCCGCAGATGCTGATATAGCGGTGGTCCATCGAGATATCCGTCAGGTTGTTGAGGTCGCTGAACACGCTAACCTTGCCAAACTTGGTTACACCTGTGAGGAATGCAAACTTGATATATCGGTCTTGGGTCTTCAATACCGAATAGAATGCTTTCAGCTGTGCACGGTGTTCAGCCTGTAACTCTGGGTCGCGCAAGGTCTGAAGTATAGGCTTGTCGTATTCATCTATAAGAATTACAACACCACATCCTTCTTTCTCTGCAGCTCGTGCTATCACACCCTTGAAACGAAGGGCAAGCGTGGCTTCTGTCTCACGGGCTCCATATTTGCTTTCCCAAGTTGTGAGGTAGTCATTAAGCACCATATACAGGCTGTCTTTCTCTCGAAAGTTGGCTGTGTTGAGATCAATATGGAATATAGGATATTTCTTCCATTCTGTCTCCAAGTCATATATGGCTAAGCCCTCGAAGAGTTCCTTCTTACCCTGGAAGTATGCTTCCAAAGTAGACAGAAAGAGGCTCTTTCCGAATCGGCGTGGACGACTGAGGAAATAGTATTCTCCCTCTGTCGCCAACTTGTACACGAATCGGCTCTTGTCTACATACGAATATCCATTTGTACGTAGCTTTTCGAAATCTTGTATTCCTATGGGATATTTCATAGAATGGCTCCTTTCTTATAGGCGTTTGATTATTCTTACTTACTCATATTAGCAATCGTAGCAATCATAGCGGCGATGCTGCTCATGCTGGTTCCCATACTCATCATTTCTGCGGTACTCATCTTGCGCTTCAGCTTGGCTGGGATGACAATCTCACTGCCTGGCTGCACTTTGGCACCATGAGAGAGTTTGGCTACCTTGCCATTCATATAGATGATGTATGCCTTGCTCTTTAATGCATCTGAGGCAAAACCACCTGCCTGATCGATATAGTAGCTTGGCTTCTTGCCCTTTTCGTAGGCTACCGTGTTAGCAAACATTACGGCACCATTGATCTTTACCGTACCATTGTACTGAGGAATGACCAGACGGTCGCCCTCTCGCAGGATGATGTCGGCATCACTGCCTGGGTTCGCTAATGCTTCAGGAAGATCGATACCTACCGGATATTCGCTAGGTACATTGAACTTCTCTATGTTGGTGCGCTCTACATCCTTAGAGTTCTGCAAGATGGCACTGGCATTGTTGCTGCTGGAGGCTAGCTGCAGAAGATTTTTCTGCAGCTCTTCGCGCTGCATCTTCAATACTGCCTCCATGCGCTGCTTCTCTTGTTCGTTGGCTTTGCGGATGATGCGGGCGCCCTTGAGGTATGCCTGGTCGGTAGCTCCGCCTGCCTTCTTGAAAAGTTCACTCAGGCGGGCGTTGCGATGGTCTAATGTATAGAGACCGGCAAACATCACTTCACCGGTAATCGATACGTTCTGCTGCTCTACATAAGCCGGACTCTGACGAATCATTACTTCATCAAATGGCATCAGCTTGAAACCTGGGGTGCCGTCGATAACGAAGCCGTCTTTAAGAGATAGGGTGTAGGTCTTGGCGATAACGCTGTCTGGACGTAAAGCCTTGGCATCCATCACTCTACGGCTTACCATTACATTAACGGTTGAAGCCTTGTCGGTTAAGCCGCCTGCCTGAAGAACGAAGTCTTCGAGGGTCTCATTGTCGGCATATTGGTAAACTCCTGGATACTGCACTTCGCCACGGATGGTGAGGGTGCGCTCTACAATCTTTTCCTGTCGGGTAGGAATGAAGAGGACATCGTTCTCCTTCAATGGGATATCTGGAGTCTTGCCGTTCATGATGCCGGCGATGTCTACACTTATTACTTCGAGCGAGCGGTCAGACTTCATGCGGTGCATTACGGCACGGTTAGTGAATGCCTCCTCAGTCAATCCTTCGGCATGCTCTACAAGGGTGCGTACGCTGTTAATTTCTTCGCCCAGATTGTACATGCCCGGACGGAATACGGCTCCTTTCACCTCTACAGTGTTGGCGTAGCGTGGCAGGATGCTGTCTACGCTGATTGAGTCGCCGTCATCGATACGGAAACTGGAGAAGTCGAACTCTTCTATATTATATACGGCACGTTCTCTGCCGGTCTTGCGGTTCAGTCTTACTGATTTCTTGTAAGCATCGCCTGTAAAACCACCGGAATACTTCAGAAGGGAATTGACACTCTCGTTCTTCTTCATTTCGTAAATCATCGGGCGCTTAACCTTTCCGGCGATGGTTACGAGACAATCGTATGGACCTACTACGATGACATCGTTGTCGGCAAGACGGACATTACCCGTCAGTTTGCCGTTCAGAATATAGTCGTAGATATCAACAACCGTTACCAGTTTGTTGTGTCTGTATACTTTGATGTTTCGCAATGTACCCAGATCGTTGGTTCCGCCAGCCATGTAGAGTGCATGGAATACGGTAGCGAAGGCTGAGAGGGTATAGGTGCCCGGAATCTTAACCTCGCCCATTACGTTTACCATGATGGTCTTGGTCTGTCCTACGGTAAGCTTGATGCGGCTTGAACGGTATCTGCTGCCCACGGTATTGCGCAGGCGGGCATTAGCCTGAGCTACGGTCAAGCCTGAAACGCTGACCGGTCCATAACCCTCGATGGTTACTTCACCATCTGGCGAAACGGTGCTCTCGATGGTTTTCTGAGAGGCGCCATAGATATCTATGATGACGGCATCGCCAGGCCCCAGACGATAGTTCTGTGGGGTAGCGATGTTCATATTTGGCTCGAAACTGAGGTCTTTGTTATTGAAAATGTCACGGCCGAAAACCTTACTGCGCTTCTGGTTGAGCTCAGTCTGCAGCTGTTTTACCATGGTAGCTGTATCGGGTACCAGGGCGTTCATTTCCTTGCTGAAATCGTCATAATCTGGGTTGGTTTCATCATAAGATGAGTAGTAGCTGTCGTTCTGCTTGCTCTGGATGCGATAGTTGCTATAGGTTGAAGCCTGCTTCTCTTTGTCCTTGTCCTGGTAATCTTCTCTTTGCTTACCATTGTTGGTCCGCATTCTCTTGTTGCCTGCATTTCCTGCAGCGGTTGTGCTGTAGAGCTCGTTCTGCTGCGACATCTTCTGATACTTATTGCGTACACGTCGAATCTGGGAGATGTCTACGCCCTTCTGCATCAGTTTGGTAACAATCTGCGAATTGGCTGTGCCACGCTCATGTTCTTTCACCACAAAGCTCATGACCTGATCATCGGTCATGTGAGAACTCTGTGCGAAAAGAGGTCCTGAAGACAGGACGAGCGCCAGTACAAGTATGATATGTTTCTTCATTTTTGTTCTATTATCTTAGTTATATTTATGTAATAACTCGAAAAAAGTGATTTTGTTGCTATAGAAGGCTGAAAAGATGTTAATAAAAACAAGAAACCCAGGGTTCAACCCTGGGTTACTGATGTTCTGAGCGAGATACGGGAGTCGAACCCGCCTCACAGGCTTGGGAAGCCCGTGCACTACCGATGTGCTAATCTCGCGAAGGAAAATACTAACTCCTTTCACAAGAAAGAGCCACGAGCGGGACTCGAACCCGCGACCCACGCATTACGAATGCGTTGCTCTACCAACTGAGCCATCATGGCTTTTTGCCCTAAAGCAGATGCAAAGGTAATGAATATTTTTTGAAATAAGAAATTATTGCCTAAACTTTTCTCGTGGTTAACTCTTATTAACTAAAGTTCGTTGGTTGCTATACCGGGTTCATAACAAAAGAGGGACTATCGCCAGTGGATAGTCCCTCTTCAGATTATAGTTTCTTGAATGTCAATTCTTCTTTTTTCGAATTTTTGCCTACCGAGATAGTGTCGCCTGGCTTCATTGCGCCATCGAGTAACATCTCGCAAACGGAATCTTCGATGTAGGTCTGGATGGCGCGGCGGAGTGGGCGGGCACCAAACTGCACATCGTATCCCTTCTTGGCTACCATCTCCTTTGCCTTTTCGGTAATCTGGAAATGGAATCCCAAGTCTTCTATTCTCTTGACCAGTCCTTCCAGGTCGAGGTCAATGATGCGCTTGATGGCATTGAGATCCAACTGGTCGAAGGTGATGATGTCGTCGAGACGGTTCAGAAACTCTGGAGCAAACTGCTTGCTCAGACTCTTCTGGACGATGCTGCGGGCATACTCCTTGTCTTTCTCATCCATCGCCAATCCGCCTTTTATACCTGCAGAAGTAAAGCCGACGCCTCTGCCGAAATCTTTCAGCTGGCGGGTTCCTGCATTAGAGGTCATGATGATGATGGTGTTGCGGAAGTCGATGAGTCGGCCGTTGCCATCGGTAAGTCTGCCTTCGTCGAGTACCTGTAAGAGCAGGTTGAATACCTTGCTGTTGGCTTTCTCTATTTCGTCGAGCAATACGATGCTGTATGGTTTGCGGCGTACCTTTTCGGTCAGCTGTCCACCTTCGTTATAGCCTACGTATCCTGGAGGTGCACCTACCAGACGTGAGGTGTTGAAACTCTCGGAGAATTCGCTCATGTCTATTCTGATTAGTGAATCTTTCGAACCAAACATTTCTTCGGCAAGTTTCTGGGCAAGATAGGTCTTACCTACACCTGTAGGACCCAGGAACATGAATACGCCAATAGGATGGTTAGGGTCGCGCAAGCCTACACGGTTCCTCAGAATGGTCTTTACCATCTTGTTGATGGCATTATCCTGAGCAATCACCTTGTGCTTCAGGTTGTGTTCCAGATCTTTCAGACGTTTGCTTTCACCCTCTGCCATGCGTTGGGCCGGTACGCCGGTCATCATGCTGATAACGTTGGCAATGTCTTCGGCTGTCACCTCAACATATTCGCCAATCTCTCCCTGCTGCCATTGCGCCTTCATGTCCTCAATCTCTTTCTCGATCTTGGTCTGGGCATCTCTGCATGAGGCTGCCATCTCGAAGTTCTGGTTTGCTACAGCCTGCTGCTTCTTGCTGATTATCTTTTTCAGTTCTTTTTCCAGCTTGATATATGGAGCAGGAACACTTGCATTATTAATATGTACGCGCGAGCCGGCTTCATCTATCACGTCGATAGCCTTGTCTGGGAAGTGGCGGTCGGTGATATAGCGCTCTGTCAGTTTGACACATGTCTCGAGAGCCTCGTCTGTATATCTCACACAGTGGTGCTTCTCGTAATGTTCCTTGATGTTGTGCAGTATCAGCAGGGTCTCTTCGCGTGTAGTAGGTTCAACGATAACCTTCTGGAAACGGCGCTCCAAGGCTCCGTCCTTCTCAATGCTCTTGCGATACTCATCGAGCGTGGTGGCACCGATACACTGGATGATACCTCTTGCCAGGGCTGGTTTCAGAATGTTGGCGGCATCCATGCTTCCTTCGCCGGAACCGGCGCCTATCATGGTATGAATCTCATCTATGAAGATGATGATCTCCGGATGGTCCTCCAGTTCCTTGATGACATTCTTGATGCGCTCTTCAAACTGTCCGCGGAATTTGGTTCCTGCAACGATGGCTGTCAGGTCGAGACTTACCAGACGCTTGTTGAAGAACATAGGCGATGTTTCCTGGTTGTTGATGAGCTGTGCCAGTCCTTCTACTATGGCACTCTTTCCTACGCCCGGTTCACCTATTAATACTGGGTTGTTCTTCTTTCTGCGACCCAGAATCTCGAGCACGCGCTGAATCTCCTTCTCTCTGCCCACGACAGGATCCAGTTTTCCATCGGCTGCAGCCTTGGTCAGGTCGAAACTGAATTTGTCGATGGTAGGGGTGCTGCTCTTTTTGCGCGGAGTTCCATTTGAACGGGTAGACAGTCTCATCGGGTTCTGGTCCTTTTCCATATCGAATGGCTCTTCGTCAGTTTCCATCATGTCGTTCTGCTCGTTGTAGTCATCTTCTGCTTCTATTCCACCAGCCATCTCCAGGTTCTCTGCTTCCTCCTGCCTGTCAGCATCAGGGGTTTCTGAATCTGGTGTTTGTGCTTCCATTTTGAAATCCTTCGGCTCTTCTGTCTTCTGCTCATCATCCTTGTCAGTAGGATAGAGCATTTCGATGGCACGGTCGTAGCTTAAGCCCAGTTGACTCAGCCAGTTGGCTACAGGGTTCTTGTCATTTCTCAAGATGGCAAGCAGCAGATGTCTTGGCTCTACAATCTTGGAGTGCTCGTAGTTGTTTGCCTCGCGGATAGAGTCTCTGATAATGCTGTCTGTTATCTGGCTGAATGGGATGTGGGTGTTCTCCTTCACGTTATCGGCAGGAGTTTCTTCCACACGCTTTTCCAATTTGCTGTTAAGAACTCCGCAGAAAGCCATCGGACTGATGTCTGCGCCCTTCAGGAGCTTGTTGACATCGCTGTCGTTCTGGCTGATCAGACTCAGCATCAGATGCTCCACGCTGATTTCTCTTCCCAAGGTGCGTGCTGCTTCTTTGCTACTTCTGTTCAGTATGTCCTGTATATGTGAAAACGGATTTATCATATTTGCTTATATTTTTAAAAAATCTCAGTGCAAAAGTACACATTATTTTCAATAATAGCAAATGATATGCCAACTTTTTTGCATTGTTAAAATACAAATAATGCTAAAATAATGCGATTTTTCGCCTCTAAAGCGTTTTAGTATCATTTTTTTTTGTATCTTTGTCGGGAATTTCAAAAGGGTAAAACGGCTTAGAACGCAAGGAAATGCCCTTAAACGCGATTTCCGGATGGAAAACAGGCGTTTTGAAAGTAACGAATAAACAATAATACATTAATATAAGAAATGGACGAAAATCAGACAATGGATCATGATAGAATCATGAAGATCAACATTGAGGAGGAGATGAAGTCGAGCTACATCGATTATTCGATGTCTGTTATCGTGGCTCGTGCCCTCCCTGATGTACGCGATGGTTTCAAGCCTGTGCACCGCCGTATTCTTTACGGTATGCTCGGCATTGGAAACACCAGTGACAAACCTTATAAGAAATGTGCGCGTGTTGTTGGTGAGGTGCTCGGTAAGTATCACCCTCACGGCGACTCTTCTGTTTACGGCGCTCTGGTGCGTATGGGACAGGAGTGGAACATGCGTTATACCTTGATTGACGGACAGGGTAACTTCGGTTCTGTTGATGGTGACTCTCCTGCTGCCATGCGTTATACAGAGTGCCGCCTCTCCAAGATGGGTGAGCATATCATGGATGACCTTGACAAGGAAACGGTTGATATGACCAACAACTTCGATGATACCCTGCAGGAACCTACCGTGATGCCTACCAAGATTCCTAATCTTCTGGTAAATGGTGGTAACGGTATTGCAGTAGGTATGGCTACCAATATGCCTACCCACAACCTGGGTGAGGTAATTGACGGTTGCTGTGCATATATCGATAATCCTGACATCGACACCGATGGATTGATGCAGTATATCCCTGCTCCTGACTTCCCAACCGGTGCTACCATCTATGGTATCCAGGGAGTGAAGGATGCATACGAAACGGGTCGAGGCAGAATAGTGGTTCGTGCCACAGCCGAGATTGAAAGTGGTGAAAACCATGACAAGATTGTTATCACTGAGATTCCTTACGGTGTAAACAAGGAGCAGCTCGTGATGGCTATTGCGGACCTTGCCAAGGAAGGCAGAGTAGATGGCATCGCTAACGTAAACGATGAGTCTGGCCGTCAGGGTATGCGTATCGTTGTTGATGTAAAGCGTGATGCTAATGCCAATGTTCTTTTGAACAAGCTCTTTAAGCTGACTGCTCTTCAGAGTTCATTCTCAGTGAATTGCATCGCTCTTGTTAATGGTCGCCCACGTCTTTTGAGCTTGAAGGAGTGTGTGAAGTATTTCGTAGAGCATCGTCATGATGTTACAATCCGACGCACCCAGTTCGAACTGAAGAAGGCTCAGGAGCGTGCTCATATTCTCGAGGGCTTGATCATTGCCTGCGACAACATCGACGAGGTGGTACATATTATCAGAGCCAGCAAGACTCCTTCTGATGCCCAGCGCAACTTGGAGAAGCGCTTCGAACTCGATGAACTTCAGAGTAAGGCCATCGTGGATATGCGCCTCAGCCAGTTGACAGGCTTGCGTCTGGAGCAGTTGCACAATGAATTCAACGAGTTGATGAAGACCATCGACTACTTGAACCAGATTCTGAACGATCCTGAGCTCTGCAAGAAGGTAATGAAGGATGAACTTAACGAGGTGAAGGAGAAGTATGGTGACGCACGTCGCACCATGATTAAACCAGATGACCATGAGTTCAATCCAGAAGACTTCTATCCAAACGACCCAGTGGTTATCACCGTGAGTCATCTCGGATATATCAAGCGCACCCCATTGTCAGAGTTCCGTGAGCAGGCTCGTGGTGGAGTAGGTTCTAAGGGAGCCCGTACCCGTGATAAGGACTTCACCGAGTATATCTATCCTGCTACCATGCACCAGACCATGCTGTTCTTCACCAAGAAGGGCCGCTGCTACTGGTTGAAGTGCTACGAGATTCCTGAGGGCGACCGCAACTCCAAGGGCCGTGCCATCCAGAACCTCCTCAACATCGAGAGCGATGACCAGGTGAATGCATTCCTCCGCTTGAAGGGATTGAATGATGCTGAGTTCATCAACAACCATTACGTAGTATTCGCTACCAAGAATGGTACCGTGAAGAAGACCTGTCTGGAGGCATATTCCCGTCCACGTGCCAACGGTGTGATTGCTATCAACATCGTAGAGGGCGATGAGGTGGTAGATGTTCGTCTGACAAATGGTCATAACGAGCTGATTATTGCCAACCGCAATGGTCGAGCAGTCCGTTTCGACGAGAACGAGATTCGTACAATGGGCCGTACATCTACCGGTGTTCGTGGTATGCGCCTCGATGAGGGTAATGATGCCGTAGTAGGTATGATTGTTGTCAACGATCCTGAGAAGGAAACCGTGATGGTAGTGAGCGAGCAGGGTTATGGTAAGCGTTCTGATGTACTCGATTACCGCGTTACCAAGCGTGGCGGTAAGGGTGTGAAGACACTGAATATTACCGATAAGACCGGTCGACTGGTAGCTATCAAGAACGTAACCGATGATAACGACCTCATGATTATCAACCAGAGTGGTATCGTGATTCGTCTTGCAGTAGCCGATTGCCGTGTCATGGGCCGTGCTACTCAGGGTGTCCGCCTCATCAATCTTACCAAGAAGAATGATGTCATTGCCAGCGTATGCAAGGTGATGAGTTCTGAGCTCGAGGCTTCTGTAGAAGAGGAGAGCCGTTCTGCCTGGGCTAAGAAGAGCGAGGAGATAGAGAATGATACCGTAGGTGCCAAGACTGCTGAAGAGGCTGCTGAGGCTGAGGCTCATCTCGCTGACGAAGCATCTGAAGCTGAGGATACCGATTCGGGCAACGTAGATTTCGAATAAAAGAAAAGACGCGTAAAAAATAAATAACAACAACTTTTAAACTCATTAAGAAAAATGAAAAAGTTTTTAGTAGCTGCAATGATGGTACTAGGTGCCACATCAGCATTCGCAGGCGACAGTGACGCTCTCAAGGCTGTCATGAAGGCTAAGTCTTATGCCGAGGCTGAGGCTTTGGTTAAGCAGAATTTGGGTCAGATGGCTAACGATGCAGAGAAGGCCAAGGCTTACAACAAGCTCGTTGATCTTGCTATGAAGCAGTTCAACGACCAGCAGAGCATCCAGCAGACCAATCAGATCATGAAGAAGAACGACCCGGTAGACGAGGCTGCTATGTCTGAGGGCGCATACAATGCATTGATCAATGCTATTGAGTGCTACAAGTACGACCAGCTTCCTAACGCTAAGGGTAAGGTTGCTCCTAAGTTTAACAACAATGCTAGCCGTGTATGGGGTGCTCGTGTTCAGCTCGTTAATGCGGGTCAGACTGCAGCTCAGAACAATAAGGCTGATGAGGTATTGAAGTATTGGGGTACATTCCTCGATACAGACAATGAGCCTCTCTTCGCTTCTGTAGACCAGAAGCAGAAGGATAGCGAGAAGGACTATATCGGTCAGGTTGCTCTCTTTGCAGCCCGTTATGCATACCAGGCTAAGGATGCTGCCCGTTGCGAGAAGTATTGCGACATCGCCATGAAGAGTGAGAAGGAGGCTAAGGATGCCCTCAACCTCAAGCTCTATGTGATGAAGGATGGCTTGAAGACTCACGAGGATTCTCTTGCCTATGTTAACAAGCTCAAGGATATCTTTGCAAAGGACGAGACCAATGAGGTTGTTCTTGATGGTTTGAACTCTATGTTCTCTTCATTGAAGATGGAGAAGGAGCAGACTGAACTTTTGGACGCAGCTATTGCAAAGAACCCTAACAACTTTGTAGCTCTTGCCAACAAGGGTATGATGTATATCCAGAAGAACGATGCAGACAACGCTATCAAGTGTTTGAAGCAGGCTCTTGCTGCAAAGGAGGATAACGTAGTTGTTCTTACTTATCTGGGTGCTTGCTACAACAGCAAGGCTGGTAACTTGCAGGATCCTAACGGTCGCAAGGTTGTTTACCAGGAGGCTATCAAGGTTCTCGACAAGGCTAAGCAGCTCGATCCAGAGAAGGCTCAGGCTAACTGGGGTTACACCCGTTACCAGGCTTACTATGGCTACTATGGTCCTAACGCAGCAGAGACCAAGCAGGCTGAGGCTGAGAGCAAGTAAAGATTAAGCTTCAAATAAGTATTTGATTCTCATAGGGGGATGTCACCTAGTGTGGCATCCCTTTTTTTTGTTTCTTTGAGATAGGGTTGTTCCGGTAAGATAACAAATAGGACTGTGTTTTTTGTGGCAAAATGATTGATAAAAACATCAGCGAGTAATGTTGGTTTGCTATAGGCGCCCATCAGCTGGTCTACGCATGCACAACAGGTGTTGTGCGAGCGCATATCAGCTGTTATGCAAGCGCACAACAGCTGTTGTGCGGCCTACGGAGTTAACTTCTCCGATAACCTATACTATCTTTTCCGACAACTTCATCTGTCTTTTC
>ERZ1031370.49-NODE-49-length-21439-cov-8.482276_pt1 | contig 21439 bp, 18 predicted proteins | sample MGYA00518176_ERZ1031370 | MGnify/ENA primary metagenome ERZ1031370 (study PRJEB33719, sample SAMN04261143) | wastewater metagenome | biome: rural village; feature: human; material: feces | host: Homo sapiens | place: El Salvador | collected 2013-01-07 ...
CCATCTTTGCTACCTCAGTCTTGTCGATGGTGTTGAGCAGAGCCATTGCCTTAGGGTCGCGCATCTGCGCTATAGAACAGCTCTCCATGTCTACAGCCATTGCCGTTGGGAAGTCGTCGAGAATCTGCTGCATCTTCTCGCGAGAGTTGACAAACCAGTCGCCGGTGACGATGAGTCCGGCGTGAACCTGCGTGTGGCAGTTGAGCGATGTGGCCTTCTCAACGAGAGCGGCGTTGCTCTCGAAGCGTTCGGGCATGCCGAGCACCTGACCCATTGCGCACTCGTCGCCGCAATAAACGTCGTGGTAGCAGCAAGCCGTGCTCACCACCACCTCGCAAACCTCGAGACTCGTGTCGGCACCGCCAGCCACGCCGGTAGAGATGACCAGGTCGGGATGGAACGCCGCAATCATCTCCGACGTTCCAACCGCTGCGTTCACCTTTCCGATGCCGCACTTCTGCATTACAATTTCGTTCTCACCGATGCGGCCCAAAACGAAAGTGCGGCCCGCAACGGTCTGTTCCTTCTTGTCGGACGCAAGAGTCTGCAGCTGTGCAAACTCCTTGTCCATTGCTACGATTACACCTATGCGCATTTGTCGTCTGTATAATGATTCGTGCGCAATTACTTCTTAACCTGAATTACGAGATACTTGCTGGTAGACCAGAAGATCTGCGGATTGCTGATGCGCAGAACGTACTGCTTGTTGGCATCCCGCTGCAAGGTGTAAGAGCTTGAGGGGTGCATAGTGAGAATCTTAGCCGACTTAGAGTAGAGCTTTATCTCCTTCTGCACGCGGATGTCGATCTTTGTGAAGTAGCTCTTGTTGAAGTTCGACTGCAGCACCTTTGATCCGTCGATGATGCGCTGATCCTTCAGTTCTCTCTTTGTGCCGAACGCGAACCATGCGGTGTTGAGCTGTGCGTTCTGGTCGTTGATGGTCTCGGTCTTCTTCGACGACTCCTCCTGCAGCGACGATACGTTGTCGTTAAGGCCGGTGATGGTCTTGTCGAGGTCGGCGATGTGTATGTTCTTAGCATCGAGTTCGGCGCGCAACTGCTGCAGCTGCTGCTCCTTGTCGTTGATCTGCGCTACGAGTTCGTCGATAGTGCGGCGCAGTTGGTCGCCCTTGATGCTCGACTCGCGCAACTGCTGGCGGAGTTTCTCGAGCAAAGCGCGGTTCTGCTGCATTGTAGACGAGATGAAGCGAACGTCCTCGAGCATCTGCTTGCGACTGCTTGTTCCCTCACCAGTCTGTGCTACGGTGACGCGGTTCTCAGCCTCGCTTATCTCGCGCAGACCGGTCTGAATCTGGTTGAACGTCTCCATCATGTCGTTAATCTCGTTGTCCTTCTGCGAGATGATTCGCTGAAGCGAGTCGGTCTGCTCTACGTTAGGTGCGTTACCTTCTTTTGACTTGCTAATTAAATCGCATGATGTCACTGACAGCAACATCACAGATAATAATACTAAAGATAGTTTTTTCATATCGTTTTGTTTTTTTTATTATTCGTCTCTGAATTTCTTCTTCTTGAACTCCGCAGGCGCCGCTTCGCGCATAGCGTAGCGTTCCTTGTTGCTCAGCTTCGGCTTCTTCTCCTTAGCCTGCTCCTTGAGCGCTTTGCGTGCCGAGATGTCAACGCCGGCGCAGCCAGCCACCACGATAACTATCTCGCCGCGAGGCTCGGTCTGCTTGAAGTGGTCTATTATCTCCGAAAGCGTGCCGCGCACGCTCTCCTCATGCAGTTTGGATATCTCGCGGCAGACACTCGCCTGACGGTCGTCGCCGAAGAACTCGGCAAACTGCTCGAGCGTCTTCACCAGTCGGTAAGGCGACTCGTAGAATATCATCGTGCGCGTCTCAGTCAGCAGCGACTGCAGCAGCGTCTGGCGGCCTTTCTTCTGCGGCAGGAATCCCTCGAAGCAGAAGCGGTCGCACGGCAGACCCGAGCTTACGATAGCCGGAACGAACGCCGTAGCGCCGGGCAGACACTGCACCGTGATGCCGGCTTTAGCCGCCTCGCGAGCGAGAAAGAAGCCGGGGTCGCTGATTCCGGGCGTGCCGGCATCGCTGATGAGCGCTATCGTCTCGCCAGCCTTCAGACGTTCGACTACGGATGCCGTTGTGCCGTGTTCGTTGAACTTGTGATGCGACATCAGCCGGTTCTTTATATCGAAATGCTGAAGCAGAATGCCCGATGTGCGAGTGTCCTCGGCAAGCACCAGATCTGCCTCTTTCAATATGCGGATGGCACGCATCGTCATGTCTTCCATATTGCCCACCGGAGTAGGCACAATATATAATATACCCATATTGTGGGCAAATATAGTTATATTAATCAAGAACGGCAAAAAAACATGTCGTTTCTTTGCAATTTTTAAAACGTATTCGTAAATTTGTACTCACAATGAAAGCAAATTTAGAGGGCGAGAAGTATCGCCAAGGAAGAATTGAAGTAGTGTGCGGTTCGATGTTCTCGGGCAAGACCGAGGAGCTAATACGCCGCATCAAGCGAGCAACCTTCGCTCGCCAAAGAGTTGTTATATTCAAGCCGCAGATAGACACACGCTATTCTGAGGAGGAGGTGGTGAGCCACGACCACAACGCCGTGATGTCGGTGCCGCTCTCCACGTCAGCCGAAATTCTGGACTACCTGAGCAGTCACACCACAAGCACGGACTGTTACGACTTCGACGTGGTGGGCATAGACGAGGCGCAGTTCTTCGGCATGGACCTCGTGGACGTGTGCAACCAGCTTGCCAACAACGGCGTGCGCGTGATAATAGCCGGCCTTGACATGGACTTCCAATGCACTCCCTTCGGCCCGATACCGGCTCTGTGCGCCGTAGCCGACGAAGTGACGAAGGTGCACGCCATCTGCGTGAAGTGCGGAGCGCTCGCCTACGTGAGTCATCGTCTTGTGCACGACCAGAACCAGGTGCTCATCGGCGAACAGGCCGAGTATGAGCCGCTCTGCCGCGAGTGCTACAAGAAAGCAATGGAACAATAATATGAACGAACAAAAGATTACATTCGACAAAGTGATGCGCTGGACAGCCGTCGGCGGCATAACCGTGGCCGTCTTCGCCATCACCAACTATCTGAGCAGCGTGCTGCTGCCCTTCTTCATCGCGTGGTTCCTGGCATATCTGCTCTACCCGATGGTGAAGTTCATACAGTATCGCATGCACGTGAAGGTGCGCGCCCTGGCTATCATCATCGCCATGCTCGCCATTCTGTCCGTAATCGGACTGCTTGTCTACTTCATCGTGCCGCCGATGGTGAGCCAGTTCCAGAAACTGTACGAGTTCATCCTCCACTGGCTGCACCAGACAACGCACACCAACGACTTCTCGCGCATGGCGAAAGACTGGGCTATAAACAATCAGGAGGCGCTGGAACGCTTCTTCAAAAGCAAGGACTTCAGCGACACGCTGAAGACGACGATGCCGAAGCTCTTCGCCGTGATCGGGCAGACAGCCAACATCGTAATGTCTATCGTAGCGTCGTGTATCACGCTGCTCTACACGTTCTTCATACTGCTCGACTACGAGTTCCTCACGACGAGCTGGGTGAAGATATTCCCGAAGAAGAACCGTCCGTTCTGGCAGGAATTGGCGCAGGACGTGGAGCGCGAGATGAACAACTACATACGTGGTCAGGGCTTAGTGGCGCTCTGCATGGGCGTGATGTTCTGCATCGGCTTCAGCCTGATGGACTTCCCTATGGCTATCGGCCTCGGAATACTCATCGGCGTGATGGACCTCGTGCCCTATCTGCACACCTTCGCGCTCATTCCTACAGCCTTCCTCGCCATGCTTAAGGCTGCCGACACGGGGCAGGACTTCTGGATGGTGTTCGGCTTGGCGTTCGGCCTCTTCTGCGTGGTGCAGATCATCACCGACATGTACGTCACGCCGAAGATTATGGGCAAGGCGATGGGCCTCAACCCCGCCATACTGCTGCTCTCGCTCTCGGTGTGGGGCGCACTGCTCGGCTTCATCGGACTGATCATTGCTCTACCGCTCACGTCGCTCATTATAGCCTACTGGCAACGCTACGTCACAAAGGAGCATCTGAACGACGACGACCCGCCTACAGCAGTAGAAAACCAACAGAAATAGACGAAAAAGGAGTGGAAAACGTAAAAAACAAACAAAATATTTGCGTAATTTATAAAAAACCACTACCTTTGCACTCGCTTTTGGAATATAAAGCAAATACGGAGACTCGCTAGCTCAGTTGGTAGAGCACAACACTTTTAATGTTGGGGTCATGGGTTCGAGCCCCATGCGAGTCACGCAAAAAGAGGATACAACTTCGGTTGCATCCTCTTTTTTGTTTAAGCGTTTCGTACGTTTTTCTTCAAGATGGCGATGCAGCGGATGCAGGAGGAGCTGAAGCAGAAGGAAGCGAACACCAAGCGATTCAGCACATTTATTTTCTAAACAGCCATATTAGTAGCGGAGGTCTCTGGCCTCCGCAGCAACCAGCAATGCTAACCATTATCATTAGTAGCGGAGGTCTCTGGCCTCCGCAGCAACCAGCGATACTAACCATTATTATTAGTGTCAGACTTGGTGCTGCGGAGGCCGGAGACCTCCGCTACTATTGTGTACTCCAATCATCGTACTCCGAACGCCGTCCGATCGGATTCCGTACGCCGTCCAATCGGATTTCGTTCGCCGTCCAATCAGATTCCGTTCGCCGTCCGATCGGATTCCGTACGCTACACGATGACATTTCGTGAGCAGAAGGACGACATGGTTTGTGGATCAGGCAGATTCGTTGAGGTCGTACAGCACGAGCGAGCCGAGCACGACAAGCGCTATCGCTATCATGAGCGGAACATGAAGCAGCGTTGTCCAGTCGGCGGACGGTGGGAAGGAGACGGAAGCGGAAAGCGAGATCGAGCCCACCCTATCCTGTACGGCGTGAACCACGTCGCCGAGGAAACCGCCGACAGCTCCGCACACGCGCAGCTTGAGCAGCTGGAAGCCGTTGACGAAGAAGAATACGGCAACGCAGACCGCTACCATCGCTGCCGTCCACAGGCGGTAGAGACGGTAGCAGCGGGCGTCCACTTCCTCGGGCAGACGGCGCATGAGGCGGTCGGTGAATCCGTCGTCGGCGATATCCATGCGAGCGCTGTCGGCGAAGAACCGCTGAAGAAGCGCCTCGTCGACAGTCTCGTCATAACTTATTTTATTCTTTACATCAGTCATAGCATGATTGAATTTTTACAATGTCTTTTATTTTCCACCTACATTTAGGGTCTTAAGAATATCCGTTCTGCCGCAGGAAGGCGGTAAGTTTCTGCTTTCCGCGGAAGAGATGCGACTTCACCGTGCCCTCCGCCATGCCCGTTATTGCAGCGATGCGTTCGATGGGATAGCCGTCGACGAGCTGCAGCGTGACGCATGTGCGCTCAGCGTCGGGCAGACGGGCGAGAGCACCGTAGACATCCATCCCAAGCGACCGGTCGGCACCGACTGCAGCGGGGCGCACCGCGTCGAGGTCATCGGCAGACGGGCGCAGCCGGCGCCGATAGTCGTAGAACACGTTATAGGCTATGCGGAAGAGCCATGTGGAGAACGCCGCCGAGCCGCGAAACGTCCCGATGCTGGTATAAGCCCTTATGAAGGTGTCCTGCGCGAGGTCGTCGCTCAGCTGCGCGTCTCCCAGCGTCTGGTGGAGGAAGAAGCGCCTTATAGGCGACTGATACTTCCTGACGAGGCGGTCGAAAGCCGTCTTGTCGTGAAGCTCAGCCACCTGCTGTATAAGAGAGAGATCGTCGTTAGTATCCTTCATTTCGTTCTGTCTTTAAAAGAATGGGGTCAATGGTCGGTTTCGTCCTCGTCGTCGCGCTTCTGCCACGGCATCTTACTGTCGTAGTTGTACTTCACCATGAACATCTGTCCGAGTCCGATGCACGCCACAAGAGCGCCTATGCCCATGAGCGACTGCATACCGAAGAACCAGAAGAGAATCATGAGTCCGGCACCAATCGACGTGTTGCGCACGCCGCGGCGCCACATATACTCGGGCGACTTCTTGCTGAGCGGTTTCAGTTCGTCGGAGAATGGTTCGCCCTTCTCCATAGCCATCTCAGTCAGTCGCACGCGGTCGTTGTGGCGGCGCATGAAGTAGCGTATGACGAGCAGAACGACAATGATAGGCGCAAGGAAGCACAGCAGCATCGGCACGAAAACGCACAATATAAGGAAGAGCTTTACGATCCATCCGGGCAAACTGTTGTAGAACGAGAGCAGTTCGTCGCGACTGACAGGGGCATCGTTGTCGAACGTGGCTCCGCCGTTAGCGGCAGACGCCGTGTCGGCAGTTACGGTATCCGAGTAAGCCACGATGCCCTTCTCCTCGTCGGCAGCGTCCTTATCCTTCTTGTCCACCATCTGTGTGTGCGGACGATTGCGGTGAGACTGCGGTGCGGCGGAAGCCATAGGAGCCGCTGCGCTGAGCGCCAGCAGCATTGCCATTAAAAAGATTGTCTTTTTCATATCTGTTCGTATTTTTTAGTTGTTTCTGTATGTTTGACTGATAATGAAAGCGATAAGTTGCAAAGCTACGAAAATTTTTCTTCAGAATATTCGCCCTGTTCGATACATTTTTTGTATCTTTGTATCTGCTTCGATATCATACATATAAAACTACACATTATTATATATAAGATACGGCTGGCGCAAGCCGGCGTATACGAACTGGAAGCAGAAGAGAACTTCAGAAAAAACGAAACTTACAGATATGAACGATTTTAGAAAATTCGCAACAAGTAGACTCGGCATTAACGGCATGATGCTCGACGACGTGATGAAGGCTCAGGCGCAGTACCTCAACCCGTATATCCTTGAGGAGCGCCAGCTCAACGTGACACAGATGGACGTGTTCTCGCGCTTGATGATGGACCGCATCATCTTCCTCGGCACCGAAATCAACGACTATACAGCCAACACGCTCTCGGCGCAGCTGCTCTACCTCGACTCTGTAGACCCGGGCAAGGACATCTCTATATACATCAACTCTCCCGGCGGCAGCGTGACAGCAGGTCTCGGCATCTACGACACCATGCAGTTCATCACCTCCGACGTGGCTACGATGTGTACGGGCATGGCGGCTTCGATGGCTGCGGTGCTGCTCGTGGCAGGTCAGGAAGGCAAGCGCTCGGCGCTGAAGCACAGCCGCGTGATGATTCACCAGCCGCTCGGCGGCGTGCAGGGTCAGGCTTCGGACATCGAGATCGAAGCACGCGAGATACAGAAGTTCAAGAAAGAACTCTACACCATCATCTCCGAACACTCGCACACACCGTTCGACAAGGTGTGGGCAGACTCCGACCGCAACTACTGGATGACAGCCGAGGAGGCTAAGGAGTACGGAATGATCGACCAAGTAATGATACGCAAGAAGTAAAGAGAAGAGAAGAACAAAAATGCCAAAGAAAGTATGTAGCTTCTGCGGAAGAAGCGAGAAGGACGTAAACTTCCTCATCACCGGACTGAACGGCTTCATCTGCGACTCGTGTGCGCAGCAGGCCTACCAGATAGTGCTCGAAGCGGGCTTCGGACCGGAGGGAACGCGCAAGAACTCTGGCGCATTCGACGTGTCGCTCAACGACGTGCCGAAACCAACAGAGATAAAGGAATATCTCGACGAGTATATCATCGGTCAGGACGATGCGAAGAAGTATCTGTCGGTAGCCGTATACAACCACTACAAGCGTCTGCAGCAGCACGCGGAAGGTGCAGAGGACGACGGCGTGGAGATAGAGAAGAGCAACATCATCATGGTCGGCTCGACCGGTACGGGCAAGACGCTGCTCGCACGCACCATAGCAAAACTGCTGAAGGTGCCGTTCACTATCGTAGACGCAACGGTGTTCACCGAGGCGGGATACGTGGGCGAGGACGTGGAGAGCATTCTCTCGCGCCTGCTGCAGGTGGCCGACTACAACGTGGAGGCGGCGCAGCGCGGCATCGTCTTCATCGACGAGATTGACAAGATAGCGCGCAAGGCCGACAACCCAAGCATCACGCGCGACGTGAGCGGCGAGGGTGTGCAGCAGGGTCTGCTCAAACTGCTCGAGGGAACAATGGTGAACGTGCCGCCAAAGGGCGGACGCAAGCACCCCGACCAGGACTATATACACGTCGATACACGCAACATACTCTTCATCTGCGGCGGTGCGTTCGACGGCATCGAGCGCAAGATAGCACAGCGTCTGAACACACACGTGGTGGGCTTCAACTCGGTGCAGAACGTGCGCAACATCGACAAGGGCAACCTCATGAAGTATATCCTGCCGCAGGACTTGAAGTCGTTCGGCTTGATACCCGAGATTATCGGCCGTCTGCCGGTGCTCACATACCTCAACCCGCTCGACCGCGAAGCGCTGCGACGCATCCTCGTAGAGCCGAAGAACTCTATCATAAAGCAGTACACCAAGCTCTTCGAGATGGACGGCATCAAGCTCGAGTTCGCACCCGAGACATACGACTTCATCGTAGACAAGGCTGTGGAGTACAAGCTCGGCGCACGCGGACTGCGCTCTATCGTAGAGTCGATCGTGATGGACGCTATGTTCGAGGCTCCGACCAAGAACATCGACAGCTTCACCGTAACACTGGAGTACGCAAAGGCACAGCTGGAGAAGGCAAATCTCCAGTAGTGGCTTCGAGATACACTTAGACAAATCTTTTTACTATGACTGGGACAATCAACCTCAACGAACAACTGAAACACCACTTCGGGTTCGACTCTTTCAAGGGCGACCAAGAAGCAATAATACGCAATCTGCTTGAAGGCAATGACACATTCGTGCTCATGCCTACGGGCGGAGGCAAGAGCTTGTGCTACCAGCTGCCGTCGCTCATCATGGAAGGCACGGCAATCGTGGTGTCGCCGCTCATCGCGCTGATGAAGAACCAAGTGGATGTAGTGAACGGACTCAGCGAGGAAATCGGCGTGGCTCACTATCTGAACTCGTCGCTCAACCGCGCTGCCATCAATCAGGTGTACAAGGATGTGCACGAGGGCCGCACAAAACTGCTTTATGTGGCGCCGGAGTCGCTCAACAAAGAGGACAACCTGGAGTTCTTCCGTTCGTTCAAGATTTCGTTCTACGCCATCGACGAGGCGCACTGCATATCGGAGTGGGGTCACGACTTCCGCCCCGAATACCGCAACATACGCCCTACGATAAACAAGATTGGCGCAGCTCCGGTCATAGCGCTCACGGCTACAGCCACCGACAAGGTGCGCATGGACATAAAGAAGAGTCTGGGCATAGCCGACGCGAAGGAGTTCAAGAGCTCGTTCAACCGCGCTAACCTTTATTATGAAGTGAGACAGAAGACGAACGACATCGACAAGCAGATTATTAAATTCATCAAACAACACCCTGGCAAGAGCGGCATCATCTACTGCATCTCGCGCAAGAAGGTGGAGGAACTGGCTGCCGTGCTGAAAGCCAACGACATAAAGGCGGCGGCTTATCACGCCGGCCTCGACTCGGCTACACGCTCGCAGACGCAGGACGACTTCCTCATGGAGCGCATCGACGTCATCGTGGCTACCATAGCCTTCGGCATGGGCATCGACAAACCCGACGTGCGCTTCGTCATACACTACGACATACCGAAGAGTCTTGAGGGATATTATCAGGAAACGGGTCGCGCAGGACGCGACGGCGGCGAGGGTATATGCATAGCATTCTACGCTTACAAAGACTTGCAGAAGCTGGAGAAGTTCATGGAGGGCAAGCCCGTGGCTGAGCAGGACATAGGCAAGCAGCTGCTGCAGGAGACTGCCGCATACGCCGAGACATCGGTGTGCAGACGCAAGGTGCTGCTGCACTACTTCGGCGAGGAATATCCGCACGAGAATTGCGGCAACTGCGACAACTGTCTGCATCCGAAGGTGCAGCGCGACGGCAAGGAGGCGCTCGTCATAGTGCTCAAGGCTATCATCGCCGTGAAGGAGGCGTTCCGCCAGGACTATATCGTCGACTTCGTGAAGGGACGCGCAACCGACGACATCGTGAGCCATCACCACGAACAGCTCGAAGACTTCGGTGCTGGCGAGGACATGCCAGCGAAGATATGGAACCCCGTGATTCGTCAGGGAATGATTGCGGGCTACATTCATAAGGACATAGAGAGCTACGGACTGCTGAAGGTGACGGCGGCAGGCAAACGCTACGTGAAGAACCCTACACCGTTCACATACGTAGAGGACACCGACTTCTCCGACACAGAGGACGAAGGCAGCGAGGCAACAGCCTCGGCGCTCGACCCTACGCTCTACAACATGCTCGTTGACCTCAGAAAGAAAACGGCACGCAAGCAGAACCTGCCGGCATACGTCATATTCCAGGACGTATCGCTCGAACAGATGGCTACGATGTACCCCGTGAAGATTGAGGAACTGCGCAACATCCAGGGCATCGGCGTGGGTAAGGCGAACCGCTACGGCAAGCCGTTCTGCGAGCTTATCAGCCAGTACTGCAAGGACAACGAGATAGAACGCCCCGAGGAGTTGTTCGTACGCACCGTGGCGAAGGACTCGATGAAGAAGGTGAAGATAATACAATATCTCGACCGCCGCATGCCGCTCGACGACATCGCCTCGGCACTCGGACTCGACTTCGAGGACCTTCTCAACGACCTTGATGCCATCGTCTACAGCGGAACGAAACTCAACATCGACTACTTCCTCGAAGACGTGATGGACGAAGACCAGATTGACGATATCTACGAGTACTTCCGCGAATCGGACACCGACGATATCGACACCGCACTCGACGAACTCGGCGACTACGAAGAAAACGAAATACGCCTCGTGCGCATCAAGTTCCTTTCAGAACAAGCCAACTAACACTGTTAGGAGGTGCTTTCAAGAAGTGCTTTCAGGGGGTGCAGTTGTCTCAACTGCACCAACCAAACAAAAACCCAACTAAATAGAAACACCATCATATCTATTTGGTGCAGTTGAGACAACTGCACCCCCTGAAAGTACCACCCAACAGCACACACTAACCACACCCCTAACCAACACAACTCCGCTCAAATTCCGTTAATTAGCATTAACGCAGAAAATAAATCGTGTTTAATTTTTCACGTATGGATTTTTATTGCTAAATTTGCACGCAATAAATTTTTTAAGTTATATGTCATCATTTGTTGCTGATAAAATTGTAATGGACGGACTCACATACGATGACGTCCTCCTTATTCCCGCTTATTCAGAGGTACTGCCCAAGACGGTAGAGTTGAAAACCAAGTTCTCGCGTAACATCTGCTTGAATGTGCCCTTTGTCACAGCAGCCATGGACACCGTAACGGAGTCGGCTATGGCTATTGCCATCGCACGCGAAGGCGGCATCGGTGTTATTCACAAGAACATGTCTATCGAAGACCAGGCGCGTCAGGTAGCCATCGTAAAGCGTGCCGAGAACGGCATGATCTACGATCCGGTGACAATTCGCCGTGGCAAGACCGTTAAGGACGCCTTGGATATGATGGCGGAGTATCACATCGGTGGTATACCGGTAGTAGACGAAGAGAGCCATCTCGTAGGCATCGTTACAAACCGCGACCTTCGCTTTGAGCGTCATCTCGACAAACTCATCGACGACGTGATGACACACGAGAACCTCGTGACTACACACATCAAGACCGACCTCGCAGCAGCCGCTGACATCCTCCAGTCGAACAAGATTGAGAAGTTGCCGGTTGTAGACAGCGAGAACCACCTCGTAGGTCTTATCACATACAAGGACATCACCAAGGCTAAGGATAAACCGATGGCTTGCAAGGACGAGAAGGGTCGTCTGCGCGTAGCAGCAGGTGTGGGCGTAACAGTAGACACACTCGACCGCATGAGCGCTCTCGTAGAGGCTGGCGCCGACGCTATCGTTATCGACACCGCTCACGGCCACTCTAAGTACGTTATCGAGAAGCTGCGCGAGGCAAAGGCTTCGTTCCCGAACGTAGACATCGTTGTAGGCAACGTGGCTACCGGCGAGGCTGCAAGAATGCTCGTTGAGAATGGTGCCGACGCCGTTAAGGTAGGCATCGGCCCGGGTTCAATCTGTACAACCCGCGTCGTAGCAGGTGTAGGTGTTCCGCAGCTCTCTGCAGTTTACGACGTTTACTCTGCACTCCAGGGCACAGGCGTTCCATTGATCGCCGACGGCGGTCTGCGCTACTCTGGCGACATCGTGAAGGCTATCGCAGCAGGTGGCAGCTCAGTGATGATCGGTTCGCTCGTTGCAGGCACAGAAGAGAGCCCCGGCGACACAATCATCTTCAACGGACGTAAGTTCAAGAGCTATCGCGGCATGGGTTCGCTTGAGGCAATGGAGAACGGCTCTAAGGACCGCTACTTCCAGGCTGGCACAAAGGACGTGAAGAAGCTCGTGCCGGAAGGCATCGCCGGACGCGTACCTTACAAGGGAACCGTGCAGGAGGTGATTTACCAGCTCATCGGCGGTCTGCGCTCAGGTATGGGCTACTGCGGTGCTGGCACTATCGAGGCTATGCACAACGCTAAGTTCACACGCATCACAAACGCAGGTGTGCTCGAGAGCCACCCACACGACATCACAATTACAAGTGAGGCTCCGAACTACTCGCGCCCACAGTAATAAATATTGAACACTGAAAGAAAGCCCAACAACCACACGGCTTGAGGTGCGAAGGCATCTCCAGCCGTGTAGTTATTGGGTTTTCAAGCCAATTCAAATATACAAGAAACGTGGGGAGAAAGCCCCAATAAACAAACACCAAAAGAAAAAATGAAGGTAAAATCATTGTTGGTAGCACTGCTCGTGGCAGCAACCACAGCATCGGCACAGACAGCCGACCCAACTATCATGACTATAAACGGAAAGGCTGTGCCGCGCTCGGAGTTCGAATACTCGTACAACAAGAACAACTCTGAAACCGTTGTCGACAAGAAGAGCGTGGACGAATATATCGACCTGTTTGTGAACTACAAACTGAAGGTGATGGCAGCTGAAGAAGCTGGCATCGACACCACAAAGGCTTTCCGCGACGAGTTCCGCATGTACCGCGACCAGCAGATACGCCCTTCTTTCATCAACGACAACGACGTAGAGCGCGAGGCACGCACCATCTACGAAGACACACGCAAACGCATCGACGGGAACGGCGGACTGGTTCGCCCGCGCCACATACTCGTCTCACTGAAGCAGAACGCAACGAAGGCACAGAGCGACTCAGCGCTCGTACGTGCCGACTCAATATACAACGCGCTCATCAAGGGTGCCGACTTCGCCGAGCTTGCACAGCGCTGCTCAGACGACAAGGGGTCGGCACGCCGTGGCGGCGACCTCTCTTGGGTGCAGCGCGGATACATGGTGAAGGAGTTTGAGGACGCCATCTTCGCAATGAAGCCGGGCGAGATATCAAAGCCGATCCTCTCACCGTTCGGCTATCACATCATTAAGGTCGAAGCAAAGCAGAACTTCTTCCCCTACGATACGGTTCGCGCCGACATACACCGCTTCATCGAAAGTCGCGGACTGCGTGAGCGAATCATCTCGCAGAACATCGACTCTATAGCAAAGCACTCCGTTCCGCAGTGCACACCGGAGGACATCCTCAACCGTCGCGCCGACGAAATGACGGCTGCCGACCCTGCACTGAAGAACCTCATCCGCGAGTATCACGACGGACTGCTGCTCTACGAAATCTCTAACCGCACGGTGTGGGACAAGGCAGCGAAGGACGAAGAGGGTCTCGCAGCTTACTTCAAGAAGAACCGCAAGCGCTACAAGTGGGAACAGCCGCGCTTCAAGGGTATCGCCTACTGGGTGAAGCAGGAGGGCGACGTAGAGGCTGTGAAGAAGTCGCTGAAGAACATTCCGTTCGAAAAATGGGCTGAGCGTCTGCGCAAGGAGTTCAACGACTCTACAATACGCATCAAGGTCGTAAAGGGCATCTTCCGCGAGGGCGACAACGCGCTCATCGACAAGGTGGTGTTCGCTAAGGACACTACTGTGGCTGACGTGAAAGACTTCCCCATCTCGGCTACATACGGCGAGAAGCTGAAGGCTCCGAAGACATACAACGACGTGCGCGAACTGGTTGTTGCCGACTATCAGGAGCAGCTCGAGAAAGCGTGGATTGAAGCTCTGCGCAAGCGCTACACGGTCGTAGTGAACAAGGATGTGCTCAGCACCGTTAACAAGCACTAATCGTCGGAGGGTGCTGGCGCACCCTCTACACACTATACATATTATAATATATACATATACATGAGAAAACAACGCAACATTATAATGGCGACTTTCGCCGCTGCGGCTCTGCTCGTGGGCATCGGTGCGAACGCAGGCAGCTATGCCGGTTCGGACACTGAGCTTAAGCAGGACACGCTCAAGACCGAGGAGCGCGTGCCAGAGCACAGCATCGTAGACGAAGTGATATGGGTGGTAGGCGACCAGCCCATCCTCAAATCGGACGTGGAAATGATGAAACTCCAGGGCGAGATGGAGGGTATGACATGGAACGGCGACCCCGACTATATCATTCCTGAGCAGATCGCTGTGCAGAAGCTGTTCCTCCATCAGGCTGAAATCGACTCAATCAACGTTACTGAGGCTGAGATTTCGCAGAACATAGAGATGCAGATAAACCGCTGGATACAGCAGGCTGGTTCTAAGGAGAAGCTGGAGGAATACAAGAAGATGACCGTTACGCAGATGCGCCAGCAGCTGCACGACGACTTCCGCAACAACCAGCTCATACAGCAGATGCGCGAGAAACTCGTGAGCGACATCGCCGTTACGCCGGCTGACGTGCGCAAATACTTCAACAACTTGCCAGAGGACAGCATTCCGCTCGTTCCGACGCAGGTTGAGGTAGAGATAATCACAAAGCAGCCGAAGATTTCGCAGGAGGAAATCAACCACGTGAAGAACGAGCTGCGCGAATATACCGACCGCATCACAAGCGGCGAGACTTCTTTCGGAACGCTCGCACGCCTCTACTCCGAAGACCCAGGCTCTGCACGTCAGGGCGGCGAGATGGACTATGTTGGTCGCGGTATGCTCGACCCAGCCTTCGCTGCGGTTGCGTTCAACCTCACCGACCCGAAGCGCGTGTCGAAGATTGTTGAGTCGGAGTATGGTTTCCACATCATACAGCTCATCGACAAGCGCGGCGACAAGATAAAGGTGCGCCACATCCTGCGCATCCCGCGTGTATCGGCGGAGGCTACCGACTCGATGCGCGTGAAGCTCGACTCGCTCGCTACCGACATACGCGCCAACAAGCTCGCGTTCGAGGAGGCTGCTACATACATGTCTGACGACAAAGACACACGCAACAACCACGGTCTCATGTCGTTCAACAGCGAGGATGGCCGCACATCGAAGTTCCAGATGAAGGACCTGCCGACAGAGGTGGCTCGCAAAGTGGAGAACATGGAGGTCGGCGATGTGTCTGATGCGTTCACAATGGTGAACGAGAAGGGCAAGAACGTTGTGGCTATCGTGAAGCTGAAGAACCGCATACCGGCTCACCGCGCTACTATCAACGAAGACTTCCAGGTGCTGAAGAACGTAGTGCTTCAGAAGCAGCGCGCAGAGTTCCTGCACAATTGGGTGGTGAAGAAGATAAAGACCACTCATGTGCGCATGCAGGACCGCTACAAGAACTATAAGTACGAGTACGAAGGCTGGGTTAAATAAGGCTCTCAGGAAGGCTTAAGAACGCCTAAAAGGCTTAGAAAGGCTTAGAATAATAATGAATAAAAGACAATCCCCAATAACGAACAACTGGCATAGAACCGCTCTCGCAGCAGTTCTATGCCTTTTTGGCTTCTGCCTGATATGGGCTTCTGCGGCGCCGAAGGGCAAGAGGAAGCGACCAAGGACCGACGAACGCGTGTATCTCGTCCACTCCGACGAGCTCGCCTACGACATGTACGGCGCGGTGCCCGACGCACAGATTCTGCGCGGAAAGGTACACTTCACGCATGCCGGATCACAGCTGTGGTGCGACAGCGCCTACTTCTTCCAGGAGGCTAACTCGGTGAAGGCGTTCGGACACGTTCACTTCAAGCAGGGCGATACGCTCTCGCTCAAGTGTGATTATGCCGACTATATAGGTGCGGAGCAAATGATGCACGCACGCCGCAACGTGGTGCTTAAGCATCGCACGCAGACGCTCTACACCGACTCGCTCGACTACGACCGTCTGTACGACAACGCCTACTTCTTCGAGGGCGGCAAGCTCATCGACGGCAAGGACGAGCTGGTGAGCGACTGGGGCGAGTACAACACCGCGACGCGCAAGGCGGCATTCTTCTACGACGTACACATGCGCAGCGGCGAGAATATCATCAACACCGACTCACTCCACTACGACACACGCACCCGCATCGCTCACGTTACGGGTCCGTCTACAATAAAGTCGAAGAGCACCGTCATCAACACTACCGACGCCTACACCAACAGCAAGACGAATATGTCGCAACTGTTCGGACGCTCCACCATCGTGGATGGCAAGAAAACCATCACTGGCGACTCGCTCTTCCACAACGATAAGCTGAAGCAGAACGAAGGATTCGGCAACGTGATATACACCGACACGGAGAACAAGAACGAACTGCGCTGCGACCATCTGTTCTACAACGAGACGACGGGCTACGGCTACGCTACAAAGCGCGCGCTGATGCTCGACTACTCGCAGAAGGACACACTCTACGTGCATGCCGACTCGCTGAAGCTCTACACGTTCAACATCGAGACCGACTCGGTTTACCGCAAGGTGCACGCCTTCAACCATGTGCGTGCCTACCGCGACGACGTGCAGGCTGTGTGCGACTCACTCGTGTTCAGCTCGCAAGACTCGTGCATGACGATGTACCGCGACCCGATAGTATGGAACCTCGGCAGACAGTTGCTCGGCGAGGTGATACATGTATACATGAACGACTCGACGGTGCGCAAGGCTGAGATTGTTGGTCAGGCGCTGTCCGTGGAGAAGTGTGACGAGAAGAACCACTTCAACCAGATTTCGTCGAAGCGCATGGACGCTTTCTTCACCGACGGAGCGATACGACGCGCCGAGGCAACGGGCAACGTGAAGTCGCTCTACTACAACGCCGACCAAAAAGACTCGCTGCTCTCAGAGCTCAACTATATGGAGACCGACACGCTACGCATGTACATGTCGGCTGAACGCAAGTTGCAGAAGATATGGGCGTCGAAGGCTGTAGGAACGATGTATCCTATCACGCAGATACCGCCAGAGAAGTACAAGCTGCCGGAGTTCGCGTGGTTCGAGGAGATAAGACCGAAGGACAAGTACGATGTGTTCAACTGGCGAGGCAAGGCGGCTGGCACCGAACTGAAGGAGATGCTGCGAATCGAAGCGCCGCTGCAGAGGTTAGAATAACTATTATCTGCTCGACTTTGCTGCATAATAAGACTTGTTTGCTGCTGCGGAGGCCAGAGACCTCCGCTACGGCAAAGAGCAAGTATAGGCGTAAAAGCCGAAACGACATATCTCAACATCTCAACGCCTCACCATCTCAACATCTCAACACCACAACACCTCAACATCTCAACACCACAACACTCAACATTCAACATTCACAATGTACTTCTTCAACCGCCGCCCCCGCGGCTTCCACCATACATTCCGCTTCAGCAACGAGCAACGCGACCTTCTCAACAATCTGCGCCGTGGCGTACCGCCCGAAGAACTCGCAGAGCGTTCGATAAGAGAAGCCGAACTGCCGTCGCGTCGCCGTCAGAACGGACAAGTGCGACTGCTGGGATTGCTTGTGATGATAGGTTTCCTGCTCATAGCCATCATACTACTGATAGCGATGTAGCCGAGCCACATATATTAAAAGACACACCCTAAGAGAACAACTAACGACATGAACGATATTATACAACTTCTGCCCGATTCAGTGGCAAACCAGATAGCCGCAGGCGAGGTGATACAGCGCCCCGCAAGCGTGATAAAGGAGCTGGTGGAGAACTCCATCGACGCCGGCGCCACACTCATCAACGTTGTATGCGTCGACTCCGGCCGCACGTCGATACAAGTGACCGACAACGGCAAGGGCATGTCGGAGACCGACGCACGCCTGTCGTTCGAACGTCACGCCACGTCGAAGATACGCCAAGCCGACGACCTCTTCAATCTGCACACGATGGGCTTCCGCGGCGAGGCGCTCGCGTCTATCGCCGCTGTAGCTCAAGTGGAACTGCGCACGCGACGACCTGACGACGACCTCGGCACGGCACTCACCATCGCAGGTTCGCGCTTCGTGTCACAAGAACCCGTGCAGTGCCCCGTAGGTTGCAACTTCACCATCAGCAACCTCTTCTACAACGTCCCCGTACGCCGCAAGTTCCTCAAGTCGAACACCACCGAACTCAACAATATCGTCACCGCATTCGAGCGCATCGCACTCGTCTACCCCGACGTTGCCTTCACGCTCTACAACAACCAGACCGAGCTTTACAACCTGAAGGCAGGCGGATTGCGCCAGCGCATCGTCGACGTGATCGGAAAGAAGATAAACCAGCACCTGCTGCCGATAGACATCGACACCACGATGTGCAAGATAAGCGGATTCGTAGGCAAGCCCGAGTCGGCAAGAAAGAAGGGCGCACGCCAGTTCTTCTTCGTCAACGGACGCTACATGAAGCACCCCTACTTCCACAAAGCCATCATGACCGCCTACGAACGACTCGTACCCGAAGGCGAACAGATACCTTATTTTATATACTTCACAGTCAACCCGACGGACATCGACGTGAACATCCACCCCACGAAGACCGAGATTAAGTTCGAGAACGAGCAGACGGTGTGGCAGATTCTCACAGCAGCCGTACGCGACGCCGTGGGTATGTTCAACGATGTGACGGCGATAGAGTTCGACACCGAAGGACAGCCCGACATTCCGGCACTCGGCGCAATGCCGCAGGCAGACATCAGTGCACCGAAAGTGCAGTACAACCCTGCGTACAACCCGTTCAACGAACCGTCTGCGCAACGCTCTTCCGCAGCACCCGACAATTGGGAGCAGCTCTACGAAGGTCTCAGCTCGGCACACTCGCGCCAGCAGTCAGCGCCGTCGCTCTTCGGCAACGATACGGGTGGCGTAATACAGTCGCGTTCTAACGCCACAAACAAACCATTCGCCGACAAGGGCATCGTTCTCTCGAAAGGTTTTTCAAAGCCGGACGGCTCCAGCTCGCAATCAGCAGGATTAGATGCCGATTCGCTTGATTTCAACACAGACACGAATACACAACCGAGTGGCACAGACGTGCAGTCGGCAGGATTCAACGCACTTTCGGCAGACACAGACATGCTGTCAGCTTCAACCGAGCCGTCACCGCTCGAAGAGAAGTCGCCCACTCACTATCAGTACAAGGGTCGCTACATAATGACATCCGTAAAGTCGGGTCTGATGATTATCGACCAGTACCGTGCCCACACTCGCATACTCTACGAAGGCTACATCGAACAGATGCAGAAGCGCCGTCCAAGTTCGCAGAAACCGCTCTTCCCCGACACCATTCACTTCTCGGCGTCTGACAAGGTTGTGGTGGAAGCAGTGATACCCGAGCTGCAGAACATCGGCTTCGAACTCACTCCGAACGAAGAAGGCGACTACACGATAACTGCTGTGCCGAGCGGACTCGACGGGCTCGACTACGTGGCTCTTGTGCAGGACCTCGTGGCGTCGGCTCGCGAAAAGACCACATCCGCCATCGACGACATCAACCACTCCATCGCTCTCGAACTGGCACGCAACGCAGCCGTCACATACGGTCAGGTGCTCACCAACGCAGAGATGGAAAATATCGTCAATAGCCTATTCGCTTGCTCCAATTTTAGCTACACTCCAGACGGCAAAAAGATACTCACAATGCTACGCCAGACCGACTTGGAACAGCTTTTCGGAGTATAATGCATACATAAATCAATAAAAATTAAGGCATTAGAACGTTTTTTTTAAAAAAATAGTATTACTAATTGTTTTTTTTATTAACTTTGCACAACTAATATAGGCAAAAAGTACTTACAATTACAACGAATATTAATTGATTGTTAAATATAAAAGCTATGAAAAAGTTATTAATTGCTTTGGCAATGTGTGGCTTATCAATGGGTGCAATGGCTCAGGAGACAACTGCTGATCCTACACTCAAGCACAGCGTTGCTACAAATTCATTCTGGAGTAATTGGTTTATTCAGGCTGGTGCAGACTGGAACGCATTCTATTCAAACCAGGAGCATGGCAAGGGTCTCGACCGCAGCCCGTTCAAGAAGTTCCGTGCAACTCCGGGCTTCTCAGTTGCTGTAGGTAAGTGGTTCACACCGGGTCTTGGTCTTCGCACTAAGTTCTCTGGCGTTTGGGGTCGTACAGTAATCGACGAGCACAAGCACAGCAACGACCACTGGACACTCAACGAGAACATTCTCTTCAACCTTAGCAACATGATCTATGGTTACAACGAGACACGCGTTTGGAACTTCGTTCCTTTCGTAGGTGCTGGTATCAACCGTACTTGCGACTACAACCGCTACGCAATGAACCTCTCTGCAGGTATCCTCAATACATTCCGTCTGAGCAAGCACGTAGGTCTCTACTTCGAGCTTGGTTGGAACTGGGCTGAGAACGACTTCGACGGTGTTTTCAACGATGCGTCGGACGACCGCATTTGGGATACACACGACAACAAGCTCTACGCAGAGCTCGGTCTTCAGTTCAACCTCGGCAAGTCTACATGGAACAAGACTCCGGACGTAGACGCTATCAAGGCACTCTCTCAGTCACAGATCGACGCACTCAACGCACAGCTCAACGATGCTAACGCTGAGAACGCACGTCTGAAGAGCCTCCTCGCTGCAAAGAAGGATGAGCAGAATGCTAACGACGTTAAGGCTTACTACAACGCTCCGATGTCTGTATTCTTCAACCTCAACAAGTACAACATCGCTTCTCGCAAGGATCTCGTAAATGTTAAGAACCTCGCTGAGTACGCTAAGGAGAACAACTCTAACCTCGTAGTTACTGGCTATGCAGACAGCGCTACTGGTTCTGCTCCTTACAACCAGAAGCTTTCTGAGCGTCGTGCTGAGACAGTTGCTAACGAGCTCGTTAAGATGGGTGTTAGCCGCGACCAGATCACAACAGAGGGCAAGGGTGGTGTTAACGACCTCTCACCGGTTTCTTACAACCGCCGCGCTACTGTTAAGCTCGCTGACTAATCAGACGGCTTAAGAAGCAACTGATTCTATGCTACGAAGCAGAGAATTGATTGCAAAACAAAGCAATGACTTAATTGCAAGATATAGGGTATTCCCGAAAGGGAGTGCCCTTTTTTCGTATATCTGTGTGGGTAAGTTTTAACGTACACCG
>ERZ1031370.50-NODE-50-length-21376-cov-5.262136_pt1 | contig 21376 bp, 1 predicted proteins | sample MGYA00518176_ERZ1031370 | MGnify/ENA primary metagenome ERZ1031370 (study PRJEB33719, sample SAMN04261143) | wastewater metagenome | biome: rural village; feature: human; material: feces | host: Homo sapiens | place: El Salvador | collected 2013-01-07 ...
TCCGGCGGGACGCCTGGCGGGCTTGCGTTTTTGTTTTAAATCCGGCGGGACGCCTAGCGGGCTTGCGTTTTTGTTTTACATCCGGCGGGACGCCTGGCGGGCCTGCGTTTTTGTTTTACATCCGGCGGGACGCCTGGCGGAAATAGGAGTTTATCTGATCATCTTTTTTCCCTTTTTCTTCGAGATGTAGATGCCTGGCTTTGATGGCGTCTCCACCCGTTGTCCCGAGAGATTATAGTACTTGTCATCTTCCGAATCATTCTGCCAGATGATAGGGTTGTGGATAGCGGTATCCTCACCCTTGGCAAAGACGAAGTGGATGGCTCGTTGGCCCATTGCCAAGATTTCCTGGTTGCTTGTACTTACCATGTCTTGTGGCAGCCAAGCCCGGTGAGCCTTCAGTTTTGTACCCGTGAACTTATAGAAGCCCAATCCCAGGGTGTTCTTGTAGGCAAGTACATAACTGTTGATGTTGGTAGAAGAGATGTCTTCATCTGTAGCATTACCCTTGAGGATAGTCGGCTTGTCGCTTACACTGGAAGTAGGATAGAACTCATGCGTTACAGGGGTTGTTTCTGAAGTAGCCTTTCCATAAACAATATATCCCTGGTTGGCATTGATAATATCCACTGGTGTCAGCGTCATGGTGAAGTTAGTAACCTGATCGGTTGCTGTTTCTTTATTATGAGCTGTAGCAGCATACGCTGTCACTCCCGCAGGTACTCTGGCGTTGAAAGGCAGACAGATGGTAGTCCAACCGCAAGCGTATCCGTAATCTTCATCTTTGTAGTTACCCACAGGTTGGATAATCAGGTTATATGGATCGTGCTTGGTATATTCTATGTTTTTGGTAGCTATACCCAGACCACCTTGCTGGTTGGCAGCACGTACGCAATAAACGCCCGATTCGGTAAGAGTAATCTCACACTTTGTTGTATTCTCCTGATACAACCATTTTTCTGTCTTCTCATCCCATTTGAAGAGGAAGTAGCAGAGGGCTTCCTGCTGTGGCTGCCATTGCAGGCGCTCATCGTTTAGCACGATGTTATCCTTCCACTCCAGACGGTTGGGTACATCGTTGTTTACTTCATCTTCTTTAATAACAGGAGATAATCCAGATGCTGCATCTATCTGCTTGCAGCGCACTTGTGGCTCGAAAGCATCAGAACCGCCCAATACATTGCGGATGTTGTAATCCGAGATGTTTGAGAGGATGCAGTCGTCAGAGCCGGCGGCTGGTGAGCAGGCGGCAAGCGAACGGGTAGCAAGAGAAATCTCGTTGTCTGATTTATCCCTACTGTTGTATTCGTGGAATCTCAGTTTTAATCCTGCATCCTTCTTTCCCCAGCCGTAGTTGCGAGGCTGCGTGTACATCCTGGTATTGATGAATGTGCAGGCTGGTGAGGCTGGCGATTGCCCCCAAGGGCGTGCCAGGGTCCATTCCTTGTCTTTAAGCAGGCTAAGCTGTTCTGTTTCTGTCTTGATATTACAGTTGTTGAACACATAGCCCCATTCCTGCATCTCCTCCGTATTCGGAGCCACGATGTTGTTGCCAGCCCGGTCACGGTGGATGAGGTTACATTTCTCAAACCAGATATTGCCATTGCCGCAAACCCAATCTGTCACGCCCGCAAGGTCGCAATCTTCCAGATAGCCACGGAAGTCGGAATTAGTAAAGTCGGAATAATAGGTATTCTGCCAACTGAGGAGCTTCACGTTCTTCATTACGCTTCGGTTGCCTCGCGTATGGAAGGCTACAGCCTCTTTGACATCTGAACTCTGATTCTTATAGTCGAACCGGTTCTCCAGGGTCAGGTCTTCTGCATAGAAGTCTGTAGCCTCTTGCAACAGCTGCAGGGTAGCAGTTTGGTTGATGCCTTCCTTTTCCGGAAGATTGTAGATTTTCACGCCTTCCTTGCTCTGTCCGATGAGCGAGATTTTTGGCTTTATGATTTGGGTTACACCATTGTCGGCATTTCCTGTCAACTGATATTCTCCATCAGGCACGAAGATGTAATAGCGGTGACCATCTGTCTTGGTGTTGTTGTTTGCCGCTTCGATAGCCTCGTCGAGGGTACCATCCTTACCAACGATGAAGTCGAATGGATGCTTGTGATAAAAGGTTTCACTTTTCGCAATATGCAGTTTGATGGTCAGCTTCTGCAGGCACTCCTTGCCATAGATATCCTTGAAGATGGCCTCGCCAGTATTTCCACCCTCTGCTTCTGTGGCAGAGAAGTTAAGAGTGAAATCGGTTCCTGGCTCCAAATCCCAATATTTAAACACATGTTCTCTTTCGGCACTTTCAGTCTGGAAGAGCCCTCTCTTCACTGCCTGCATCGTGCGGTTGAACTTCAACTTGATGACACCATTGGCAGGCACATCTGAAGCCTCGATCTGGATATGAGTTTCTGTTGCCTCTATTGGGTATGTCTTGTCATTGATGGTAACTTGTTCCATGACTGGTTCATCATTTGGAATATCGAAATCGAATTTTACGTGATAGGTAGTTACCGTGATACCTATTTTATTCTTTACCGTTACGATGCATTCCGGCTCTTTTACCGTTGCAGAGGTTGCGGAAACCGTGCCCCCATTGGTGGCAGTACCCTTTACTTCAGGTATCTTTTCATCAGTGTATGCCCATGGCTTAACATGGAAGATGAGATATTGGTATTTACCATACTGCATTTCAATCTCATTCTTATTGTACGTTGTTCCTCCACAGGTCAGTGTTGTAATCTCAGGCAATTCCTCTTTTTGTGGTTGATAGGTTACGCTGAATTTCTCGCTGTATGGGCCCTCGGTAAATTCTACGTTTTGTGTAGCGGTAGTTCCCGAACAGATAGCTTCTGCTACATATTTATCATCCAGCGTTACCTCTGTTCCGGCAATCTTTACCTTTTTATTACCTTCCGTAGCCACCAGTTGGGCGATGCAATTTGGGGTAGAAGGGAAGGAGATGATAGAACCCGCATTAATCTGCATTCGTTCTGTTCGCTCGGTGGTATTGTCGAATTTACCATTCGTTGCATCGAGGTCTAGCTTCAGGTCTATGCTTTTCTCTCCACCCACAGTTCCCTGTCCTGCATCGTCACCAAGCTTCATCGTAAGCTGGGTAACGAGAATACCCTTTGTTTTCTGAAGGTTGATGCTTGGTGCCCCCTTGTCCTTGGTAAAATACCAGGTGACAGTGGTTGGTTGCTTGAGAGCGAGGATATTGAAGGCATTCGGTTCGAACACCGGATACAGACGGATGTTTTCGCCTTTAGCGATATACTGTTTGCCTATACCATAGATAAAATCATCTCCTGTTGAGCCATCCACGTCGGTTTCACCCTTTTTCGATTGATCTATCCAATAGCTCAGCGTGTTTCCCTCGTAGTAGAGGGTGGTGTTTCTCGGGATGGTAAATTTGTCGCCTTTCTCCACCCAGGTAGCTTCAGGGGCAGTACCCATGGCATACGAGCCTGCATTGTAGGTAACGTAGTAGGTATTCGTCTTTTCCTTGAAATAAACCAGCAGGTGGCGGTGGTTGGTGATGTCGAACTCCAGTTCGTATTTGGTGCGGATGCTGTCTTCTGCCAGATAAGTCGTTTCGCCTGTGCGGTAGCATTCTGTTTTTTTCAGAACGAATACGGTTTGCTGGGAGCCGCTGGCAATACCCCAGGTTCCATCATCGTTCTTCTTCACTTTCTCTGTGGTTGATGCATTCTGCATCTTTACCATATCCACCGTGCCGTCATCGTTTATCTTCAGTACGGCGAGCGGTTCTCCGTTTGCATCCGTCTTGGCAGGATCCACAATCTTATCCAGTTTGTAGCCCTTCTTTCTGTATAGGGTCATTCTCACTCGCTCACCTTGTCTAAAGGCGATGCCGCCGTCAGTCAGGTCGTTGGTTTCGTGTCCTTCTCCTTTGTTGGCGGTTTCAATCTTGTCTATTTTACCGCGGGCTGCATCTTCGGTTTCGGCATTCAGTTTCACCCAGTTGGCTGCCAGTGTACCTAGTTCTATCCACTGGTAGTACGAATAGTCGTCGCCAATGATGATGCGAGGACGGGTATTGGCACTTGGGGTGGTATAGCTATATACATACATGTGCGCTTTGGCACCCTTTTCCTCTTCCTTCAGCGAAGGCAAACCGGCGTTTTTACGCTCTATGTCGGTACGTTCTTCGTCGAGGGTTGGCACCACACCGTCGATGGTGGTGGAGGTTATCTTGGAATACGAGAGGATGGAGATTCTGGTTCCTGTTCCTGAAGGAAACCAGAAGGTGGTGCCAGGACCGAAGGCACACCAGTTGTCTAAATCGGTGTTGCGGATAAAGCCCTTGCTGCCCGTCTGGCACCACAAGGCTGCGGCGCGCCAATGCGGATAGTCTTTACCGCTTTCACGCACATTGACAAATACTTCTGATGTCCAGAAAACATTCTTATTCTCTTCGAAGTTTACCGCCTGTGCGCATACCTTTCGGGTTTCTCCGGTATTCGGATCGGGATATTCCTTTACCTTGCGACCGAAGTCATAGCGGATTACAGGATTGCTGGTACGGTTGTTCTGAGTGGCTGGGTTTGTTCTGAATACAGGTACGAGAACGAGGTTTTCGCCATCTTGGCTGAACGAATAGGTTTTGCCCAGTTCGTAAATCTGTTTGAGGTCAGTCTTGAGTGCCCAATGGTCGAGCGTATAATAATTCTTGTTCATCGTTCCATCATCATTCACGCTCTTGAAGAGGGTGTAGTTGGTAGGAATGGTGAAGGAGCGCACATTTTTCATGGCACTTGGCAGTTCGCTTATGATGGCCTTTTCCAGTTCCGGCACCATATTCTGATAGTCCTTCTTCTGTTCTTCTCCATCCACTTTGGTTTCTGGCCGATATTCGAAGGATACGCTTCCCTGGTGACCTAGAGCGAAATGAGCGGTGAAAGTTCGGTCGATGAAGGTTTCAGTGGTATTACCCATGGTAAACTGATAGGTGTACCATTTCTGCTGATTTCCTTTTTCATCCTGCCAGTAATCAATCATATAGTCGGTGATTGCCTCGCCATCGCAGGTTACTTGGGTGCCTGCGGTGTACCAGCTCTCCGCCTTTACCACCTTACCGTTTTCCTTGGTCTCGTTGTAGAAGTTGCTGTACTTTGGCGAAAGTTCCACGCTACCCAGTTTGGCATCCGAAGAAGTGGCAGTCACCTTGCGCATCTCCTTGCGCTGATAAGTAACAACGATAGGGATGATGTTGTTGAATTTTGCGAGTGCTTCGCTGGTGATGGTATAATTGATGATATAACTGATGGTTGGATTCTCAGGATTCTCTGTATTCTCCTTATTCTCTTTCATCGGCAATGAGGTATCGCTGCCTTCCACCTTGAAGTCGGTTATGGTGTAGCCATAGTTTGCCTTTGCCTCCAGCGTAACCACATCGCCCACCTCAAAGCGGTTGCCTCTGTTGGTATGGGTTGAGGTGGAGCTGATATTAACGGTACCGGCATTCTCGTTCTTCTCGTTCGGGAAATTTGTAGGGTCGGCATTGCTGATGCTGTTCTTGCTTACCACGTTAGGCAAAACCGGATAGGTGGCACTGATAGACTCGTAGAAACCCCAGGCTTTGGTAGAACCCGCCTTGATGATGTTGATATGCAGACTGGTGTCATCACCCTTGTAGGTAAAGGTGATGGTCTTGTTGTCTTTAATCTCTATATCGCTAGCCGGTACGGTGTAGTTGCTGTTGTCTGTCACCGTGATTCTGGCAGCCTGGGCATCATTGGCATCCTTGCTGAAATAAGCCTCCGTATGATCGTTGGCGGTATCCTTTTTGGCAGAAGCCTTCACCGTTACCTTCATGCCATACACGGCAGGCAGGGTGAAGATGGTTCCGTTGTTCACCTGTGCACCCTTTCCTTTCAGGGCATTGATGCGGGCATCGTGGTTGTTTATCTTTGCCGTAGCGGCAGAGGCATCCATCAGCAGGTTTACGTCTTGCTTTACCTGTGTGTTGTCATCCACAAAGATGCTGCCTGTGCTTGTATAGCCCTTGGTGCCCGAACTATGCTGCATATTGATTTCAGGTGCTTCGCTGCTATCGAAAGGCCATGTTACGGTTGTTTCCTTGTTGGTATCGGTGAGGTCTAGCTTGTTTGCCGTCATCTTCGGGGTGAGAGTCACATCCTTGGTGAAAGCATAGGTTTTACCTGCCTCGTAGTTGTTTTCGCCATCGGTCCAGTATTGGAAGGTGTGGCCTTCCTGGTAGAACAGGGCGTTGGTAGGCATCTGTGCCTCGCCCTTTACATCGCATTTGATGCTGGAAGGGATGTCGCCCTTTACACTCTTTCCCAAGAAGGACACGATGATGAGCTTGATGTTGCGCACATCAAGACTGCGGATGTGCGTGCCCGCTGGTATTTTCAGGGTCATGGTTGTAGGGGTTCCTCCGTTGTAGCGGATGGTATGGATTTCTCCGTCTTTGCCCGATGCGCTCCGGTTGCTGAAGCTGGTCAGCAGATTGCTGCCTTGATAAACCTTGATGGTTCCTGCCTGGCTGGCATTGCATAGGGGCAGGTTGATGCTGGCAGCCTGGGCCACTTCCAGCTGGATGGTTCCACCCTTTGTGAAGTACCAGCCGTTGGTGGTGTTCTGCCAGGCTCCGCCATCTATCTTAATCAATCCGTCATGATCTTCCGGATAGAAATATTTCTTGGTGAGGTCGTAAGCGTGTTCATCGCCATATTGGGTAGTTTCCTTAGGAGTAGCCTTGGCATAGAGATGGAGGTCGGTAACGAGTTTTTTTCCCTCTGGCACTTTGGTGGCAGATACCTCAGTGTTGTTGAACCAGCCACGGAATACGTAATTTTCAGGAAGTGTCAGACTGTTTTCATTAAATTTGTATTTCAAAGGAGTCTTGGCGGCAACGGTTTCAGAACCGATGGACTGTCCCTGGGTGTCGTAATACCAAACCGTAACCTCTGGTTTCAGCTCTACGTTTCCCAGGATGGTGAGGTCGGTGACGTATGCGTTTTGGTTAAGACCACCCGAATAGTTCTCGAATTTAATCTGGCAGTTGGTACGGTTCACTTGCAAGGTAAGGTCTTCTCCTGCCTTGTTTACGATGGAAATATCGTGGAGTACCACCCAGTCGGCATCCCCATCTCCTTTCACTGATACCTTGATACCACGTTTGTCACCCGTAGCAGCCTGGTGCAGTTTGATTTGGGTGATGCTTTTGAGAGCAGAGGTTACTACACTAGGTTGGGCTGCCGAATATTCAGAGGTGTATTTGGCAGTCTGCATGTAACCTTGGTTCGAGGAAATGATGCTTTTAGGATAGATACCTACACCATTCAGGGTAAAGGAAAACGTATCTCCAAATTCGGTTTGCTTGTTGACAACCACCTGATTGGCTTCTTTTCTATTAATCTCTTTGGTCCAATCTGTGAAGTCGGTGGTATAAATCACCTCCTCGGACACCGTCCCGTTTTGTGCCCATGCACCACCGGTCCATCCCATCATGAGCAGTATCATGATGGAACGCACCAGGTGTAGGGTTATTATTTGTTTCTTTGTATTCATATTTGCTGGTTTCTTTTTTACTTTTATCTTACGATCACCTTTTTGTTTCCGAAGATGTAGATGCTAGGGTAGAAGCCACTGTAGGTGGCGGTGCCCGGCTGAACATCCAGGATGCGGTAAAGCTGACCGGTGGTTGAGAATACCTGGAGCTGGGTGGCATAGGTACTCTCTATGCGGATTCGCCTGCCTCCTATAGGCTGCACGATGAGATAGTTGCCCGATGGGTCATCATCATCGGTAATCTTCACATCAGGTTCTATCTTTTCGATGCCCGTGGTATCTGCGATGCGAATCACGGATGGGGCAGCAGATGAGCGTGCCTGAGATGCGGTTGCCGCAGGTGTGAGATAGGTGCGGAATGGCATGACGGTGACAAATGGCGAAGTTTCTGCAAATGCATCGCTGAATGCCGTACCCGTATCGTTCATACCATAGATGGTGCCTTTTGCCACCTTTTGTGCCTTGAAGGTTCCCATGTGTGAATAACCATCTATGCCCAGGGTTCCCGTGGATGCAGTGATAGGAATTTCGATGGCACCCTTTTCTACTACTTCTTCTTCGTCCTTTGGCTGATACTCCGTGCCGTAGGCATGGAAGGTAACCGTCTGTGCCGGGGTCACGATTCCCAGACCTTGGGTGTATTCGTTATAGAACTTGCTTGAGAGGTCAAATTCATAATAACGGTAACCTGGGAAACGAACCACATACGGAATGTTTGCAGTCAAGGCAAGATAATCTTTGTATGTATATGGATCCTTATTGTTGTAATAAGAATTAACCTCATAGTTATAATCCTTGTTTCCATAGGTCTTCACAAAGAAGTCGTTCTTGAAACTGTAATCCCAGCTTGCGGCTTTGTCTGCCTGGAAGAGTCCCGCTTCTTTGCCCGGACGCTGGAAGGTGGCGGTGGATTCCTTTACCTCAGTCAATCCTCGCAGCCAGTACTCATGGTGCAGGGTGTGCGTGCCATAGAAATGGGTAATCTCACCATTTATCTGCGCCTTTACCTTGTTCACGGTGAATGGCAGGCTGATGCCTTCCCAGGCTCCCGTGGTCTCCTCGGCATAGTACATCGGCTTGCGCACATACCAGGCATGCTTGGTCACAGTGAATGGGATAGGGGCGCAGAAGTCGTTGTTGCTGCAATCATCATTCTCGCTGTTCTTTCCCTCAGGTGTGCGCTCCACGAGATGGAAGTAAGGGGTGGTGAATGTTACATCGGCTGTTCCATTGCTGTTTTTATTGGCTACAAGATGATGACCCAAAATCTGGATTTCTTTCTTTTCTTCATCATAGTTGAGTGCCGTATTAACGATATCGTAAGCCTCGGTTGTGTTTGCCTCTTCGGTATCAGCCGCCTCTGTACTGTTTGCTGCGGTATATACCAGGAGGTTCTTGCTAACTTCAGGCTTAATCATGAGGTCATAGAACTTCTGGGCATTGTCGTCCATTGGTGGATAGAAGATGCCACGCTCGCAGATGTTTGGCTTGTCGCCTTGCTGGCTGTCTTCCGCCTTGGTTATGCCCATCGCCTTGCTGAGGTCGTTCTGGCAAGTAAAGTCTATCGCCGTGGTCGTTGGCTCATGCACGTAGGTACTCCATTGACTCTCCGTACTGTTGTAGGCATTGTAATGGAAGGCATCGAGCTTGGTGTCTCCGTAATAACCGGCTGTGCGATATACACGGTTGGTCATATAATCTACTTGTCGGGAAGTAATCTCGGTAGGATAGTTGTCTGGAGTAGATTGCAATGACTGTCCCCAGAAGAGGAAGTCGTTCATCTGATGTTCGTTAAACAGTGGCAGGTAATTGCCTGTTCGTGATTCTGCCGTTGTTTCCGTGGCTTCCACGTAGTTCTGCGCACGCACCTTGTCGATGGTATGTGCCTGGTTGTGACGTGTCTGACTCTTGCCGTAGTTCGGGGTCAGGGCACTGCCTGTACGCAGATAGACGATACCCGTATTGTTGCCGGTATAGGCATCCGAACGGTGGGCATACTGATAGTCACCGTTGGCATAGTAATCGTAGATGTACTTCAATGCCGCCTTGTCTTCAGCTTTCGTCATATCGTTGCTGTAGCGGGCACGCAGGTAGTATTCGTTGAGGTCGTATGCCACCCTGCCATATTTGAAGTCATCGTATGTATAACCCTTTTCGGCAGTACCATCCATTCGATAGACGATAGGGGTGGTGCTTCCTACGGATGTTGCACTTCCTGCAGATGTGGTGCTTGGAGTAGGATTATACTCAAAGCAGCAGTGGTAGGCACCATTTTCGTGATTGCCAAGGGTAGCGATATTGCCGTTTTCCAGACCGAGATTGTAAATCTGTCCCTGGTTCTCCAGGAAGAGTGCCTTGTCCTTGCTGAAGCCTTTCAGCACATGACCGTTGCCATGGAAGGTTCCCCTGAACACGGCACCAGTTCCATCGATATTCTCTCCGATGGTCAGGTCGCGCTGGAGGATAAACTGGGCATAGGCACCGCCATCATTATCTTGATTCTGCAGGTATTTCTTGAAAGCCGTCAGGTCTTGCTGGTTCTTGATGTAGATGCGAGGCTCCGCAAAATACTGTGGCTCACCCTTAGCACGAGCCTCTGCTGCCTCCTTTGCACGCTTCACAGCCTCAGGAATATGCAGGTTCACCTTGTCAGATTGCGGATCCATCTCCTGGTAGTTGTGAACCACCAGGGTATCGGATAGCTGCACCGGAACGGGGAACAACTGCTTGTCGAATCCCGTCATGGAGATAGCCAACTGCACACCGTAGCCATTCATGAAGTAGTAAGCCGGAATTTCCAGATAGTCTTCCGTCTTGTCGTAGTAGGTTCCGGCAAAGAGGTCGGTTCTTTTATCTGTGGCTGTTCCCTGCTGATAGGTGTTGTTTTGAGGAGTATCTTTCTTGTCAAAGATATCTTTCACCCAAGTGTTTCCATCCTCAAATTCTGGCTTGCCGTCCTTGTCTCGCTTCAGCTTGCCGATGTGCCAGTAGTAGCCGTTGGCAGCAAACGATTCGTCGGCATCAATCTTCACCAGTTTCTTGTTGATTCTGATCATCTCTCCCGGCAAGGCGCAGTTTTCGATGCTGATGTTGCCGCTTACGGTAGGTCCCTGCACATACTCGATGGTGAGATAGATGGTGTAGGTATATTCACGTGGAACATAATACTGTACCTGTTCGTTAGCACCGATGGTTATATCTGAAAGCGCCTTCTCTACATACTTTTTGCTTGTAGTGTCTAATACATAGAGTTTCTCTACCTTTACATACTCGTCAGTCTGTGGTTGGTAATAGGTATTGGCAGGATCCAATGTGCCGGATTTTATCTCTATATAATTATTATTCTCATCTTTTTTAAAGAATTTCTCTGTATGTGCATAGATAGGCTTATTCTCTATGTTGCCTTCGCCCTTGTATATCTCGTAGGCAGGAGCCTTGATAACCAGGGTTGCCAGACTCTTTTCGGCAAGATGCTTCTTGAAGTAATCTTTTTCGGCATCATTCGTGTTGTCAACCTTGTCAACCAACTGGAACGAAATCTTGGCATCCTCGGTTAAGCCCGAAGGCAGGATTTGGTTGAAGTAGGTATATTCATCTGTGGTCTTTGCATTCATCGACAGCAAAGCAGAAAAACCTTTTTCCTGTTTGTCGGTATCCTTGTCAGATGTGGCACCCTCGAAGGTGGTATTTTTTGAACCGCCCACATAGAGCTGGTAACCATTGGCAACTGCAGCGTTATAACCTGCATCTCCTTCTTTCAGATAGTTGCGATATTCCAGGTCGCTGGAGAATTCAGTTAAATCCTTCGGATGTCCGCTTCTCATCTTCCAACTGTAGATGCGTGCCGTCTGACCACTCTTCAAGCCCGAAAGCACGGTAAGACCATCCTTGTTGTCGCTGTTGAACTTGATAGGAAGATTAGGAGACGACTTGAAGGTGTAACCCGTGATATGGGCATTGTAATAGTAGTGGAAACCCGTTACATACCAATAGTGGATATCTGGCAGACTGTCGGGGTTACTGCTGTAGTATCCCGTAGGGAAGCAATCGTCCACGATGTATCTTCCATTCTTGTATGGGAACACGAAGTTACCCGTAGTTTCCAGGAAGTCTTCTTTTTCTTCTTCTACTGGTGTATCGCCGTTGTTGTCGGTCTCTTTCGTGCCGTTGTTGACGGCCTCTCTCTTGTGGTTGTTGTCGGCATATACATAACCGCCACCTTCATCTTCACGCACATTAATCAGGTTCATCTCTATCACGCCATAGATAGGTCCGTAATGTTCCTTTTCTACTGCCTTTTGTTTAGCCTTATCGTAGGTTACCTGACAGAGCTGAATCTTCATGGCATAGCCCGATGCGATGCCAATCATGTTTCTTGCCGTACCGTCGTTGCGCTTCTGGAAGGTTCCGAAGATATCTCCCGCATTGACGTCAACCTGATTGTTCTTTTTAGCATTATTATAATCGTCGATATATTTCTGCTTTACTTCCAGATACGACATATCCTTGAACTCCTGGCTCTTATTGTCTTTGGCTGCCACCTGACCCAGATGGTTGCGCCATGGAGCATTCTCCTTGTCGTTGAACGGAACATCCGATACCATGGCACCTACATAGTGGATAGTGTTGGATAATCCCATGTAGTTGCGTGCCTTTATGCCATATTTAAACGATGCATCGGTATCTGCCTTGGCTTGCAGACTGCCATCTGTGTTGTAAGCTATCTCGTTCGACACCATCTTAAGCTCACCCACACGGGCGATGGAATATGGAGTCTTGTTGATTTCGTTCACGGTATAGTCGCGTGCACCGAGCAGGGTGAAGCAGTTGTCTTCCAGGCGGAGAATGTCTATACGCTGGAAGGTGTTGATAATTTTCGGATTGTCAATGGTATGAGCTGCAAAGCCATAACCGGTGACATCGGTGCTGCGGAAACCCTCTGCGTATGAAAGGTGACCATCTCCAAAGATACCACCCTCGCTGTCGTATTCATAGAAGACGTTATCTCTCAGACCATCCAGTTTAGGGCGTGTTGCTTCTGTAGCTCCTGCGTAATAGAAATATTTATCCTGCAGCGAGATAAAGCGATAGGTGTATATGCCCTTATTAAATGCATCGTCGTCATCATAATGCTTGTAGTAATAACCAAAGAGGTCGGTGCCATCCGGCAAGTCGTCGATTTGCTGCATTTCCTGGTGCGAGATGGTGATGTGCTCGTTTTCATCGTTTTTATCGTTTTCCTCGCTTTTCTTTTTGCCCTTATTGTCACCCACCAGGATAACGGTGTTGCCACCGAAGCCTACGGTGGTTCCGTTAGGGAAGCCGTTAAGCTCATCAAGATGCTCCTTGGTATCCGTAAATGCCTCATCCACATTAAATTCCTGGGTATATTTCAGCACGGTGGTGTTGTTGGCCATCACCGATGAACCCTGGGCGAGGGAGTATCCTCCGCCATATACCGCTTCATCAATGTTGATATTCACGTTGGCCCAACCTACCGTTGGTTCCGCTGCATTCACTGGGGTAAAGTAAGTGGTTCTGTCGGCATCCTTTATCTCTGTCTTGGTGCCATTATCAATAGCCACGATATCTTCGTAGGTACCCTGGGTAATCAACTCATCGCTCAGCAGATAGATGTGCTGCTTAATGGTTGGCGATTCTGTCTTGCCATCGTTGTCTTTCAGATCCAGGTTCTCCTTCTTCTGGTCAGTACGCTTCAACACGTATCTTCCGCCCTTGTGGTTAGCCTTGTTCACCTTATAATATTTAGGATAGCCCACCTTTACCTGGGTAGAACCATATACATAACCCGAATAAGAACCACCCGTAACGGCACGGAACACATGACCGTTGAGGATATCTACGTTGGTAAGACCAATCACGTTACCCTGCTGACCGCCACCATATACGAAGTTGGCTGATACGCCCAAGCCATCCTTGTTGTTGGTTTCATCCACCACACCGCAAGCATTAAACAAGGTGCCATTCATGGTCGGAGCACTGCATTTGATATTCTCGCCCATCAGAATATGGGTGTTGCCATATACATAACTCTCCATACCATAGCCCGCACCGTAAATGTTGAGGCTGGCATATTTGGCACTTTGCAGCAGCAGGTTGTTGGCATTCTCCAGCTTCGTCTTGTCCTTGCCAGCCAGCATATCGCTTTGCAGGTCGATGGTTACGTCGCCCTTGATGGTTCCACTCTGGTAGCAGCCGCCATAGACATTACCTCCCATGTAGGCATTGTTCTTTTCATCCGTCTTCGGTTCAAACTTATTCTTGATGGTAAGCTTGATGAAAGGATATTCCGAGTGGGCAAGGCCCAGCAGATAGCCACCTGTGTGAGTAGCCTTTCCCTTGTAGTCGTAGTTGGCATTGTTGCAGCCACCCACTATCTTGTCGGTGATGGTAAGACCCTCCGGGAAGATGTAATCCACCACGTTGCCAATCTTCTTGGTTTCAGATTCCTGGAAGTCGGCTGCCGTTTTCGGATAAACATTCATGTTGCCACGGTTACCGCCGCAGCAGAAGGTACCGATGGTGCAGTCGGTGAGTCCTTCGCCAGTTGCGCTTCCGTTCCAGGTCAGCTTGCCCTGGATATCTGTTTCCACTGGGTGGAAATACAGGTCGATCAGGTGAGGATATACCTTAGGACGGTCTTCATTCTTTGTTGGCAGATAGAGGGTACTGATTACCTTGTTCGATGGGTCGTTAATCCAGTCGATGCTGTCGGCAAGGTTCAGCTCCTTGGTATAGTCCTCAACGCTACCGTTCAGTCTCTGGAACATGTTCATGAAGTCGTTCTCCGCAGTAGCGGTAAAGAGTTCATCACCATTACTTCCCATGAACACGCTTCGGATATTGACATGGCTACCGATGTTGATTTTGATGTCGCCCACCTTCTTATGTGAGTCATCATTGTAATCATACACCTTCTGTACGGTGGCAGAGTTTCCGCCACCATATACATCGCCATCAATCACAACCATTCCTTCCTGGCTGTTGACTTGATTGTCCTCAACCTTGCCGGTGTTGCCCGTAATATCGATTTTCACCCTGTTGGTGAGTGGTCGCCATGAATTGATGTTCACAATCTTGGCAGCATCGCTTGCCGCCTTGAGGGATGGCATGGTTTCACGCATCGGTACGGTATAAACCAGATCGACTTTCTCTGAATTAGGATCGTCTGGGTTCAGCGGATAATACTCGTTCACCGTTACCTTGGTGTTGCCGTTTCTATCGTTGGCATACAGATAGTTACCGTTTCCGGCTCCATATACATTGCCATAGATATGACCGCCATTTATTTTGATGTTGGTGCCTGAGCCCAGGTTGTCCTTGAAGTAACCCTTGGAGTCGAGCACAATGTTTACATAGCCCGATACGTCGTTGCCGCCATATACGTTGCCATGGATATAGATATCGGTATTGTCATAAGGAGATTCGCCTGATGGTTCCCCCGAGGTATTATTGCCCGATGTTGTAGTATTTGTACCCGATTTTTCATTGCCCGTTGTGGTGGCTGTTTTCTTACTGTTGTCTTCTCCGATGGTGACATTCGTTGATTGCTTTACATCGCCCATGAAGCCGCCGCCGAAGATATCATGGCAGTCGATGGCCTTGACGGTGATGTTGGTACTATTCACGGAACTGTAGAATCCGCCACCGAACACACGGCGACAGAAAGCACCGCCGGATCCCTTGATGTTGGTGCTGCCTTTTACCTTTCCCGAATAGCCACCGCCCACAATGTCCATATAAGAATAGCCATTGTAGAAATGTTCGTATTCCTTGCCCGGTTCAAAGTCGATGCCGTAGTGAATTTTCTTGTCCCTCACCATATCAATGTTGATGTTGGTATTTCCATCAACAATAGCATCCTCACCGAATCCGCCACCGAAGATACTGAAGTGTGGAGATCCCACCTTATAATATATCTCCTTCCATTCGGCGGTTTGGTAGAAGTGCAAGTCCTTGGCCTGTCCAGGTTTCACCTCCGTATCCTTATGCAGGAATCCATTGGCAATGGTGATATTGGTGTTGTGGTGCACTTCGCAGGCCTCGTTGCCACCACCGTAGATATTGTGGTTTACCTTGAACTTCAAGGTCTCGTGGTTGTATTGTGGAGAATAGGTGATACCATTGATGATGCTGGCTGGATTCCAGGAACGGGTATTTGGGTTCCAGTAAGAAGTAAGCATGGCTCTACCACCCTTGATAATCATGTTGGTATTGCCGGTTACATCTGCCGAAGTGGTGCTGGGGGTCTTTTCTCCATTCACAGTCTGGGAATTACTATTTCCCCATCCGCCGCCATAGATGCCATGACCTATCTCGCCATCCCAGATGCTGATAAAGGTGTTGCCATATATCGTTCCGTTCTGGCATCCGCCGTAGATACGTTCGTGGAAGGCAGGGATGGTATTGGCATTGACATCACCTTCCGGATGCTTCATGGCTTCTTCGCTCCAAGGTTCGAGAGCCTTCTTGGTTTTTTCGTCGTAATATGGATAAGAGATGACTGGTCGGTCGATGACCAGACAGGAATTTCCATAGATGCCACCCAGTTTCTTATAGTCGCTACATTCCGACGCAAGGCGACCTTTACCGCCGGCAAATACCTGCGAGAAGATGGTGCCACCACGGATGTTGACCAGCGAGGTGCAGTTATTAGGAATCTTGTGCTGCTCATAGGTAAATACTTCAGGATTTTCTACTTTTGTATAACCTACGTTGGCAACATCGCCACCGCCATATACGCTACCCCATATCATGGTACGGTCTATCGTTCCCAGGCTTGTTCCGTTTGCCGTATAATTATAGTTTCTACCGTAGATATGAACCTCCGTCTTTGGAACGCGGGCCATATTTGGGAAGTCAATCCATGTATTATTGTTATTGTTTTCAATAGATTCAATACCGGCACCACCGCCATATACATTCTGTGCGATAAAGCCCGACTTGATGAATACTCTGGATGATGTGCCCACCTTGCCGAAGTCATAATCATTGCCGTCTGTGATGGTGCCGTAAGGAAGCGCACCCAGACCTGCTCCATAAATATGTTCGCATATTGGCTGTGCATCAGTTTCTACATAGGTGTCGCCAGTAACATATCCCGAGTAGCCACCGCCATGGATGTCCTGGAAGGTGAAGCCCGGCAAACCGAGAATCCATGCCCAGCGACTGGCATGATAGCGTCTGTAGGTCATTGGGTCGAAGCCTTCTTCTCCAGGATTGCAGCCAGTAACGCTACCGAAATAGAGTTTCTTGTCTTCCTTGGAAACCTTTAGGAAGCCGTTATAGATACTCTTTTCGAAGTCTAAGTAGGTCTTATGGTCTTCCTTCTGATTGATATATCGGTATTTGATACCGTCGATGGCGATGATACCATCATCGCCTATCTTGGCACCCGGCTGCGCATATACCTCGGTTTTCCCCACCTTCGTATTGACACCGAAGCCGGCTCCGAATACCGAGAACTCAGGGTCGTTCGTGTTCTTGCTGCCGATATACCAGCACAAGCCCGGCAGTGAGGTCTCATCAAAGAGACTGAGTTTCTTGATGCTGTTGTCTTGATTCTTGATGATGATATCAGTAAGTGGCGAGTGGTTGACGATTACGATAGCATCGCCGGTTTTATCTACCACAGTAGTATCGTTGGTATAGGTACCCACATAGCAGGCACGGTTGCCGCCACCATAGATATTATGGTCGCTCTTGAAGGCACCCGAGTTCATGGTGCCTTTGGTAAATTCGAAGAACTGCTGGGTATTCTCATCGTTCATGATGCGGTTGATGGCATCCTTTGCCTTTTCGTTGGTAATTTCATCCACCGTCTTGGCTTTCAGGATGGCTGCAGTTATCTCCTTGAATTCCTCAATGTTATCGCAAATCTTCTCGCTGTCTGCCTGAGCGGCAAGCCAGGTGGTGAAATTACCCTTGATATCTGCCTTGCGGTTCCATATCCAGGTACCGCCGTCTATCTGCACCTGGGTGTTACCCAGAATGTTGGCATAGGTTCCCTCGTGGGCAGTATCCTTCTTGCCGAGCACGGTTTGGAGAATTTTCTTCTGCTTTTCCGCTTCGGTTTCTTTGCCGTTTAGTTCTACCTTAACATGTCCATAGCCACCGCCATAGATATTCTGTCCCAGTTTTCCGCCTTCCACATGTACCAGGGTGTTGCCATCCACGGTGCCATAGGCACAACCGCCATATACGTTGTCCCAGACGAATGGCACCACGTTGTTTTGGTAGTCGAATCCTGTAGAAGCTGCAGCATCGGTGTTGACGATATGCACGATGGTATTACCGTTGATGCGTCCCACCTTATGATATTCAGGGGCTTTCTCCTTCTTGAGTCCCTTTCCGCCGCCGAATACATTACCGAAGATATCGCCACCTTTCAGGTTGACGAAGGTCTTGTAGTTCTCGGCCTTGTAACTGATGAATTCGCCTGCTTGATGTCCTTCTGCATTATTTTCTTGTGCGATTTTTGATTCGCTGATAGGCTTGCTGGAGTAATCCGGTGTCTTAGTTTCATTACCGATGTTGGCGATATCGCCGCCGCCATATACGCTGCCATAAATCTTGGCATCGTCTGAGATTTCCACCTGGGTGGTTCCCGTCACCTTAGCCACCTGGGTGAAGTAGGTGTATTTTGTTGTTGTAGTGCCATTGGTTTCATTTGTGGTCTTCTTAGGATTCACGCCGGCACCGCCGCCGAATACATCACCATGAATGTAGGCTCCTTTGACGAATACCTGCGTGTTGCCGCCGATGCTTCCTGTATTGTTATCTGCTGTAGATTCCGGGTCGCCGAATCCGCCACCATACACACGATGCAGGAAGGTATTGCCATCCACGGTTACCTTGGTGCTATCCTTTACGGTACCAGCATAGCCACCACCCAATGCACTGAGGATGGTGAAGTTTGGAACGCCCTTCGAGTTATCGAAGACATTCATGTCGTTCTTCGTATTTGTTCCTTCGGCAGCAGCTCTTAGGGCTGCCTTGCGTGCTTTCTTACTCTTGTTCTTGCTGCTATGAGGGCGGGCGAGCTGATCGGTGTCATCATCCACTTCTCCGTTGTATTCACCATATTCACCTTCCACGTTCACGGTAACATCGGTGCTTCCCACGCTGGTGTTCTCACCATATCCGCCGCCGAACACAGAGAAATGAGGGTTCTTGTTGTCATCATAAGATTCCTTCCATTCCGGTGTTTTCAGGAGAGAATAAGGGGTCATACCCTTTTGTACATTTACCGTAGCAGTTCCTGTTACGGTGCAGGCGAGGTTACCGCCGCCATAGATGTTGTGAGGGTTAAGGAACTTGTCATTAGCTTTATCTGGATCTTCATCTTTGTCTTTACCATAGAACAATGTCTTGTTATCATCCCAGCTGATGATTTTCGTTCCATCCCATAACTTATTCCATATCACATTGATAGAGAAATTATCCTTCAATATTCCGTTATTCTCTCTTGTCTGCAAGCCCGGGTCTTGTGCCAGATAAATATTCGTGTTTCCATTTACATCGGCAAAGGTATAGAGGTCTTTCGATGCTAATGGATTACCTTTATCATCTGTGATTTTACCCTTACCTCCACCGAAGATTTCTCCGGCGAAGTTGGCACCATAGATATTGATGGTTGTACTGCTTTTGTTTGTATTTTCTCCGTTTGTATCTTTTTCGCTTTTCTTTTCTCCCACCTGTGCCAGGTTTCCGCCGCCATAGATGTCGCCATATATGGATGGAGCTTGTGCTGATGAACCGGAGAAGGTAAGGCTGGTGCTGCCAGTAACTCTACCGATATATTCCGGATGCCAGTTTTTGTCGTTGGCTTTTACTACCTTCTCTCTTCCGTTTCCACCTGCGAACACAGAACCGCGAATGTCGGCATTGTCGCTGATACTCAATTCTGTATCTTCTGTCTGCGCCATGTCGCCACCTCCATATACATTGTCATAGAAGGTTCCGCCTTCGATGCTGATGGTAGATTTTCCGAAGAGGCGAGCCATATCGGAAAGAATTTCTGGTGTTGTTTTGTTTTTTTCTTTAGCATACGCCACACCATATCCACCGCCGAAGATAGGGCAGTAGAAGGTTCCGCCAGTGATTTTGAGTTCTACATTTCCATAGGTCTGACCCAATTCCTTGTAATCGCTGAAATTGGTTCCGCCATATTTGTTTTCATGGAAGAAATAGTCCGTGCCGCGACCGCCGCCGAAGATACCGTTCTTGCAATAGAAGGTACCGCCATTGATGGTAAGTGAAGATACTGTTTTTGTTTTGTCTTTTTGACCATAAACGTTTCCTCCGTATTGACTTGGCTTTGCATTTTTCTGGGTCCACAAACTTAATCCCATGAAGCCGCTACCGCCCGCATAGATACCATCGATGGCATTGATCTTGCCGTCTTGGGTCTTGGTTCCGAATTCGCCACCATTGATGATTATATTTGTCTGTGTGTCTTTTGGATCAATGGTTACGGTTGATTCGGTATTCGCATTGTAGCAGGTGTAAGTTACCAGATTATTCTTGGCAACCGAATAGGTACCATAAAGCATCACGTTTTTCTCTGCATTCCAATAGGCTATGTTGGCATCAGGGGTATGGGTAGTGGCTGTGTCGTCGCCATAGCCAATGCCATTCATACCACCTGCTCCTGCACCGAAAATTCCACAGAGAATTTCTTTGTTATCCGCATTCTCATCTGGTAAAACCTTGAAGGTTCCGCCGTTGATGGTGATGTTGCTGATGCCATAGAATGGATTATTGATAGTTGCATTAGCATGATGAGCACGTCCCATACTACCGCCATAGAGTTCTGTAATGATAACGCGACCATTAATGTTATCATCGTGATTATATTCCGATTTGGCTGGGTCGATGGTTATGTTTGCTCTACCCATATAGGTGTTGCAAGGCACATAGTATGTAGTATTATCGTTACCGTATGTGAATGACAGTTGCGTATTGGCACCCAGGGTACCATTTACCACACGCGCCACCTTGCCACTTTTTACGATGATATCTACATCGGCATACATCGCACCCTCATGACTGCCGGAAAGGATGGCACCGGCATCATAGTCGTTGCCTCTCTCTTTGGAATTATAGGGTCTTTTTTCATTATTTGCATCATTCCATTTTCTATCAATATCCATCGTGATGGTACACTTGATGGGTTGATTCGGAGTTCCCATTACGCCATTGAGGCCTTCTTTCGCCGTTTGACGGCCGCCAGTACTGATAATGGAATAGTAACCAGACTTGATAGTGATGCTGAATCCCTCTTTGCCATGCGGCATAGATTTTTCGAAGGCTTTGATCAGTTCTGGTGTATTCAGAGGTTGGTATCTGCCATCATTGTTGAGACCACCGAAAATATGCAATGGGGTGGTGACGGCTCCGGTGATACTACCATAAGCAAGATTGTTTACACCGAAGTTTGTCATCTTGATGCTATCGCCCATCTCCAGATTGTTATACTGGCAGTAGATAATCTTATAGGAATCACCGCCATTGTTGTTGAAGGTGATATGTTCGAAGCGGGTATCTCCCCAGATAGGCAGACCTTTTGAAGAACCAGTGATTTCTATCTGCCCCTTATAGTCTTTGTCCCATTTTCCCGTGATGGTAGCATTACGGAAAAGCTCAGGATATTCTTTTTTGGCTTTTTCCCAGTTTTCTGCAGTCAGCAGATTTTCTCCTTGATAATTTTGAGTAATGTTAAAACCTTGAGTAACACTGTTAGTAACACTGTTAGAACTCGTACCCATCAGCACGATGATGTTTTCATCCC
>ERZ1031370.78-NODE-78-length-18905-cov-7.511830_pt1 | contig 18905 bp, 10 predicted proteins | sample MGYA00518176_ERZ1031370 | MGnify/ENA primary metagenome ERZ1031370 (study PRJEB33719, sample SAMN04261143) | wastewater metagenome | biome: rural village; feature: human; material: feces | host: Homo sapiens | place: El Salvador | collected 2013-01-07 ...
CCACTTTACCGATTATGGAACAAAACGCAATATTCTTGGCGTAAGTGTAGCAAATTTGTGCTTAACCTGCTAAAACTTTTACTTCGTTATCATTATCTTGCGTGTGACGGTTTCGCCGGCTACTACGGCCTTCACTACATATACGCCAGCGGTCAAGCCGTTGAGCGATACGGTGTTGCCTTCTGCCTTTGCTACAACAGCGCCCGCTGCCGACACAAGTTCTACCGACGTCACGCCCTCGCCAGTTACGGTGAGCTCGTTCTCGCCCTGGCGCATCTCGATGCGTCCTACGGTGTTCTCGTCGATACCTGCAACGGCGATGAGGAAGTTGGTTACGCCGCCCTTCACGCTTGTCGACTTCACTGTGTAGTATACGTCAACGCGGATAGTGTGCTGCTGCTTGTCGTCGGTACCGAAGTCGTGTGTGTATGTTCTCTCCGTGAGCTTCGCCGCGTTCTTCTTAGCGTTGTCGATGAACACGTCGTAGCCTTCGATAGGCAACGTACCTGGTTTCGGGTTCTCCAGCACGAGACCGATCATCCAGTTAGCCATCACGCCGGTAGAAGATATTGAGCTCCACGACTCGCCGTCGAGCGAGTAGATGTCAGAGTAGCCTTCCAGCGGATCGCTGCTGTCTACGGCGATAGCCGGTTCCTTCGGCGTAACATCATAGCAGTCGATAGCAAGACGGTATGTAGATCCGTTCTCGATGATGATAGGCTTCGTGAGTTCCACCTCGTTCCACTTGCCTACGGTGTAGTCGTCTACCTCGGTCTCGCTTATCAGCTCGTCGTTCTTGTAGACATACACTGTATATGTAGCTTCTGTGAGCGGATAGAAGCGTGCCTTCTTGATGGCGTATCCGGTGCGACCGCGGAATGTCTTCGACGGATAGAGCGCGCCTACCATGATGTTATAGTTGTTGTCAGCGGGAGCTGTCACGCCCTGCGTTGATGCAGAACCCGTGCAATACTGCACCTGAACCACGTCGCGGTCAACCGGTGCTGCCCAATCGGCCTTCACAGCCGAAGCGCTTACCGGTGCTACTGCCACGCCCTTAACAGCCTGAAGCTGGCTGTCGTCAGGAACAACCGCAAGCTGAGCTACGGCCGGCTCCGACTCCGATCCGTTGGCATACACGGCGCTCACGCCCAGTGCATGGTCACCCTTGTCGAGAGAAGGTACGGTGAAGTTCTTTGTAGCAGACGAACCTACCTTCTTGCCGTCTACATATATATTATAGCCCGTCACGTTGTCCTTTGCAAGGTCGGCACCTTCCGGCGCCACGATAGCGTCGATAGCCCACGAAGCGGCGTAGAGATAGTTGCTCTCCTCCATAAGGTTGCCCATCGAGTAGAAGTCGGGCTCGGTTGTAAGGCGGAGCAGGTCGGAAGAGCCCTTCACGGCACGACCGAAGTCGAGCGCTGTGATGCGCTGCGAAGCCTCTGTAACCTTCACCTCAACCGACACGAGCAGTTCGCCCGAAGGCAGATCCTGCGGAGTATCGAGCTTAACGACGTTGCGCTCGCCGTAGTTCAGCTTCTGTGTAACTGGCTGTGTGTAGAACTTCTGCAACTTACCGTCTGCGCTGCGTGTGTAGAGGTTGATAGTCCAGCCGCCCTGAGCCTCCATCGGGTAGAAACCTACTGATGTGAGCTTCTGTCCCTTGTATGCGCTGAGCGTAACTGCGTCGAAAGCGATGGCTGTCTCGTAGCTCTCGCCGTCGAACGACAGACCGAATGTCTCGATGTTGGCGTTGTCGGGGTTGAAGTATGTGAGCGCTCCGAAGTTTGTAGACGGATCGCTCCACTCCATGTATGCTGCGCTGTAGCCATGCTGCTGTGCGAAGAGGTTTGTAGGCGTAGAAAGTTTCTGATTCTCCACCTTGACAGTAGCTGTCTCGCTATCAGCCGACTCAATGTCGCCGTACACTGCCGTAACCACATACTCGTGTTCGCCTACCGGCACACCAGCATCTACGAATCCTTCAGCGGTAACAACATCGCTGCTCACCTTGTTGCCGTCGCGATACACCTTGTATCCGGTTATGCCGGTGGCTGCAACGTTCGGCTTCCATGTAATCTTCACCGTGTTGAGTCCTGACAACTGCTGAGCCTTAATGCTCACCGGAGGCATAGCCGAGAACATCGGACTGCCGAACTTCACGATCATCGACTGCGGCGAAATGGCATAGTTGCCGTCCGAATCCTTGTTGTCGTTGTAGAATAGGAAGCCCATGATGTGGTCGTCTACCGACACGGATGTGGCGCGAGTCACGTTGTAAAGGGTTTCGCCGTCGGAATCCTTCGGCGAGTCTGGATTGACGAAAACATGATAGTCGGCGAGGTTCACGCCTTTTTCCTTCAGATACTTATATGCAAAGGTGCCCTTTCCGTTCTGATAGATATAGCCCAACTGGTTGTCCTCGCACATCACGGTGCCGTTAGAGCTGATGTCGAAGAAGTCGAGGTCGTCGTTGTCGCCAGCCGGAAGAATAGCGCTCTTCCTGCCGGTTTCCATATCGTATACAGCCCATGCTCCGCGTATTTTGCCTGCTCCGCCAGCCTCTTCTTCTGTCTGCCAACCACCGAAGTAAAGCAGCTTCTTGCCGTCGGGCGAGAACTTCTTGCCTACACAGAACGGCGACTGCTGGTCAGAGAGTGTGGTGAAATTGCCGTCAGGTCCCCATAAACATGCCTGGCGGTTCTTGTTCATAACCCAACCCGTAGTATACTCTCCGTCTGGCGATATTGCATAAGGTATCGCGATACCTTTGTTCTCCTTCAGTTGGCGATAAATCTTGCCGTCCTTCCATACGTATCCCAAATACTTTCCGCCTACATACACGTTGCCCGTGATGTAGTGTCCGTCGGGCGATATGCCAGAAGCGCCACTACTGCTCACAGCGTCAGAAGGCATTTCGAGACGGTTCCAGCGGTTGTTCTGCCAATAGCCAGCGAGCTGCGTAGAAGCACCGTTCTTCTTGTAGTTATTGTCGGTGTACAAGCCCACAACAACGCCGTCGTTAGACACGCTGTAAGCCTGCGAAGGCGACGACGGATTGAGCAAATCAATCTCTCCGCTCTCCAGATTCCAGCGGAATCCATAAGCCTCATTGCCACTGTCGAAGTACATACCACACGCCCACTTGCCGTTTGGCGAAGCAGCCATGATGTTGTAGTCGCTTGGGGTGACCATCACTAAGGGTGATGTCTGTGCGAAAGCTGCGCCACTTAAGAGTAGCGACGCAAGTAACATTTTTGTCTTCATCTATTGATATTACGGTTTTTAAGAATTTTATTTATTAATAATTTAGGCTATGTTCTGTAGTTCGAATGTTTTGCCTAAGGTATTGTTTTATCCTCACTTAACGTGATACTTGTAGACGCTCTGCTTGCCGTCGCGCTCTATACATATTATATAAGCTGCAGTCGGGAGCTGAGCGAGCGATACGCTTCTTGTGCGTTTGCGTACATATACACGTTCGCCCGAAACTTTGTAGACAGATACGTTTGCAGCATCGCTGAGCTGAACCGTGTTGCCTGCAAAGACAGCCTTCACCACGCCGTCCACGCCAATGCGCTGCATGCCGGTGAGGTCGTCGATGTCTGTCATCTTCACGGTGATGGTATCGGAGAATGCCTTGCCGTACTTGTATGTCGTAACGACATACGCCTTTACAACATCGTCGAGAAGCATTACGTGAAGCGTGTCCTTCGAAGCCTCTCTTGTTTCGTTCTCTGGCACATTGCTTCCAACGAAGTAGAGCGTATGCTTGATAAAGCCGTAGTCGTTCATGTCGGCAGGATTCTCCCAACCAAAGACAGCGTTATATTCCTTTTCAGGATTCAAAGCCGTACCTACATTCTTCACCTCGCCGCCTACGAGAGCCAGATTGGTAACGGCAGGCAGTTCGTGGTCGAGCGCCACTTCAATCTCAGTAGGAGTGGTGCTATAGAAACCAACCCACTCCGAGTCGGCAGCAGGCTTCACTATCTTGCCGTCCTTCATGGCGAAGAGCGGCTGGATGAAGTAGGTGTATGTACTGTTGCTGAGTTCGTCGTCCTCGTATGCACACTGCATTGTCTCGGGGTCCATCACGTCGGCAAGGTCAACGGTATCCTGCGGTATGCAGTTGCGGAAAATGACGAACTTGCAGCCGTACTCGAGTCCTGCCTTCGGCACATTGAAGCGGAGGTCTACGGTGTTCGGCTTCTCCTTGTCGAGCGTAGCCGACATAATCATCATGGCTGTCTCCTCCTTCATGCCACTGAAGTCGCGATACTCATAGCGCATGGGCAGACCGCTACGTGTCCATTTATTACTGCTGTAGTTGTAGCTGCAAACATCCATCAGGTTTAGATTGCCGTTCACCGGCTTATACTCGGTCTTTGCGCTCGGTATCTCCTTGCCGCTTGAATCGTAGCGGAACTTCTCGTAGAGTGTGAGCACACCGCTGGTATAAGTCCATGCCTCGCGCTGCTTAGCCACCTCATTGCCGTCCTTCAGCTTGTACTGATACTCCTCCACCTTGTTGCCGTCGGCGTCGTACTTTATGTTAGCCTCGAACTTGTATGAGTCGTATTCGCCGGTTGACGAGTAATGGGTGAGCACGCCGTCGGTATAGGTGTACGTAATCTCCTGCTTGAACTTCTTAGTGTCTCTGATATAGGTAGACTTCTTAGCCAGCGTTCCGTCGGTGTTGTACTCATACTCGTTGATGTACATCGACGTAGTGTCGGTAGCCAGGCGTCCTTCGCTGTCGTAAGTATAGCTCTCGCAGTTCTGCGTCTTGCGGAAGCTGAAGACGCCGCCGTCGTATTCGCCCCACTGGTACGTGTCCTTATTGGTCATCATGCCGTCGGTGTTGAAGACAGCCTTGCAGAAAGTCATAACATCGAAGTCGTCCGAGTAGCCTTCGTCGGTGTAGAGGCGTCCGTAGTCGGCTCTACCGACGAAGAGTCCGTCGGTGTTATAGTAATACAGACTGCGTTTCGACACTACATCGTCCGGGATATCGCCCATCGAACTGCCGAAGGTGGCAGTATTAACCAAGAATCTGTTTTCTGGAGCCGCCTGCTGAGCGTCAGCCGTTGTCGGACAGCCGAGCACTAATGCCAGAGCTGCAATCGAATTAAGTAGTCTTTTTTCCATAATTCAATGTTTTTGGTTAATTAATAATCTGAAAAGACACACATTATATTATATACTCTACGTAATATACATGTGTGTCTTTTCACTAAGTGCTATCCAGGCGTTAGCTTATGCTACTTCACGCCGTACTTATAGAAGCTGCTCTTGCCGTCCTTCTCTACACATACTATATATGTAGCAGCCGGAAGCTGACCGAGAGCCACGCTGCATGTATTCTGCTTTGCGTACACCTTAGCGCCTGCAGCAGAGTAAACCGATACGTTTGCGGCATCGCTGAGCTGCACTGTGTTGCCTGCGAATGTAGCCTTCACAACGCCGTCGGCTGTAACGCTCTCCACGCCGTTGTACTTCTCGATGTCCTTAACAGTAACGGTGATGGCGTCAGAGTAAGCCTTGCCGTACTTGTATGTTGTGATGACATACACCTGCATCTCGTCGTCCATAATCTGCACTCTGGCAGACTCGGCGGCGCCTTCCAACTTAGTGTCAGAGAGACCCATACCTACGAAGGCAACGTCATTTCTCACGAAGCCGAGTTCTTCGAGATTAGCCGGGTTCTTCCATTCGAGATCAGCGTAGTATTCTATCAATTGGCTCATGATAGAACCGATGCGCTTCACCTCGCCACCTACGAGCTTCAGGTCGGTAACGGCAGGAAGCTCCGTAGCGAGAGCCACGTTCACGTCCATAGGCGTAGAAGTATAGTAGCCCACCCACTCCGAGTCGGCAGTAGCATTGCTTATCTCGCCGTTTGTGAGGGCGAAAAGCGGCTGAACAAAGTAAGTGTATGTGTCGCTCTTGAGTTCCTTGTCCTGATAAGAGCACTGCTTTGTCGCGGGATCCATGACGTCGGCAAGGTCGAGCGTGTCGAGAGCCACGCAGTCGCGGTAAACTACAAACTTGCAGCCATGAACAAGACCGGCTTTCGGAGCTGTGAATTGCAGGTTAATAGTGTTCTTGAGTTTCTTGTCGGGTGTAGCCGAGAGAAGCATCGTCTGTGTAGCTTCCTTCATTCCGCTGAAGTCGCGGTAGGTCTGACGCACGGTCAAGCCCCATTTGTTCCATGTGTCCTTAACCGAATTGTAGGTATAGTCGCTAACATCCATAACGTTCATGTTGTTCTCCACGGGGACATACTCTTTCTTCGAGTCAGCCACTTCCGCACCTTTACTGTCGTAGCGGTACTTCATGTAGAGCGTGAGCACACCGTCGGTGTATGTCCAGGTCTCGCGCTGACGCGGCTTCACATTCTCGCCCGACTTCGCATACTGGTATTCTTCTATCTTGTTGCCGTCTGCGTCGTACTTAAGGTCAGCCTCGAACTCGTAATACTGTCCGGTAGACGAGTAGTGAGTAGCCTGTCCGTTCTCATAAGTGTATGTAATCTCCTGCGCAAGTTTCTTTGTGCGTTTGTTGTACGACGTAACCTTTAGCAGCGTGCCGTCGTCGTTGTACTTATACTCGTTGATGCGCATCGAGGTAGTGTCTGTAGCCAGTCTGCCCTTCGCGTCGTATGTATAGCTCTCACAGTTCTGTGTCTTACGGAAAGAGTAGTCGCCGTCGTCATAGTCGCCATACTGGTAGAAGTCTTTGTTGGTCATGTTGCCATTTACATCGAAGATAATCTTCTCGATGTCGGTGAGCGAGAAGGTATCCGAATAGCCACCGTCGGTATAGTTGCGTCCGTAGGTAGAACTGCCTACCAACTTGCCGTCGGTGTTGTAGTAATAATACACGCGCTTAGAGTCGAGGTTTTCGGGCATATCGCCCATCTGACTACCAAGCGTGACAGCCTTCACTAAGAATCGGTTCTGTGTCTCTACTTTCTGTGCGAATGTCGGGGCTGCAGAGCCAAGCATCAACGTCATGGCTGCTACCGAATAAAGTAAACGTTTTTCCATAATTCTGTGTTTTTTTGATTATTAATAGCGTTAAGACTGCGCAAGTTTAGCGATAAAAGACTACTTCTATTACCCAAACGCGGTCTACCACATTGCAAAGATACACAATTACTTTTTAAAAGCAAGCCTAAATAAGCGTATTTTCAACTAAATTGTTGCGTATATTTGCAAAAAGCCGTACATTTGCAAGCAAATTATCAGCAAATAGTTATTACACGTTATTAAATAAAGAGAATGTGAATAAATTTGATACTAACAAGCAAAAGAACAATTAATTAATATATACTATGAGAAAAACCCTACTTAGCATCGCTTCCCTCCTCCTCGTAGCAGGGAACATCAACGCCACCAACATCGGCTACTCTAAAGATGAGATTTCGCGCAACAACGTATTCCGCCTCGGCAGCACCGAGAAGCAGGGACAGGCTATGCGCCTGAGCCACGCCAAGCTGCAGGCTCTGAAGGGCAAGACCATCGACTTCGCCGAGTTCGTGTTGGGCAGCAAGAATGTCACCGACAAGAAGATGCACGTTTTCCTCACCAAGCAGCTCGACGGCACACCTATCGCCGAGGGGACCGTTGAGGTGAAAAAGGCGCTGAGCAAGATAAAGTGGACGCTCGATAAGCCGTACACCATAACCGGCGACGAGGACTGTCTGTACGTAGGCTATACAACCGAAGCTGCTACGACATACAAGGTGCTCATGTCGGACGGTTCGTACGACATCGAGGGCTGCAACTACGGCTACAAGGACGGAGCGTGGGTAGACACCTACGGCATGAACAAGGGCAGCGCGCTCATCTTCGTCAACGCCGAGAACGTGGGCGACTATACCGACGCCATCATCGCTCAGAGCAACTTCGAAGGCTACTATAAGGCGGGCGACAACTGCAACTTCTCGGCTTGCTTCGTGAACACCGGCACGACGGACATAACCAGCTTCGATGCCATCGTCGAAGTGGGCGGCAACAAGACCACACAGCACTTCGCCGACCTCAGCATCAAGCCGAAGGAGGGCTACAGCTTCGACCTCAAAGACGTGGACACAAGCAACGAGGGCGAACAGAGCCTCAGCGTAACTATCGCTAACGTGAACGGAGCGGGCAAGGAGACCGACACGTCGGACAACAGCGTCAGCGCCAACCTCTTCCTCTATCCGAAGACTATGGAGCGCTCGTTGCTGCTCGAAGCGTTCACGGGTCAGGACTGCGGCAACTGTCCGGGCGGTCATCTGAACATTGAGGCTGCCATCAAAAAGACAGAGAAGAACGTCATTGAGGTGGCTCACCACGTAGGCTACAAGCCCGATATGTTCACAATGAGCGAAGACCCTACATATACATTCTTCTACCCTAACACGTCGAGCACATTCGCACCGGCGGCTATGGTCAACCGCAACACTTACGCCAACGTAAGCACTACGCCGATAGTGAGCGCCACCGACGTCAACGGTCTGCTTTCTACTATCTACTACGCCGACACCAAAGAGCCGTACGTTTCGCTCTACCTCAAGACCACACTGGACGAGAGCACACGCGAACTGAACGTGAAACTCTACGTGCTGCCTCACAAGACCGTGCCTCACAACAGCTCTATCTTCAACGTTTACCTCGTGCAGGACGGCATCGAAGCGCGTCAAGCGAACGGCGGAGACAACTACATACACAACCGCACCTTCCGCGGAACGGTGACGGGCAACGCATGGGGATACCTGGTGAAGGACATAAAAGCGGGTCAGCTGCTTTCGTGGGAGAAAACCATCACCATACCCGAGAGCATCCACTCGAGCTATTATGCCGACGAGACCAAGAACAACGTCGAGGCTGTGCTGAAAAACATGAGCGTCGTGGCTTACATAGGCGAGTTCGACCAGAACGACAACAACAAGCACACTATCTACAACTGCTGCGAGGCGCGCCTGGGCGAATCGCACAAGCAGACTGGCTTCGTCAAGCCTACCGACGTGAACAGCGCCGAGGCTGAGCAGAGCGTTAGCATCTTCGTGAGCAACGGAAAGGTGCACGTCGGCGGAGCATACGACCGCTTGCAGGTGTACAACCTCGCTGGTGCGCAGGTGGAGAACGCCGATCTTGCCAAGGGCGTGTACATCGTGAAGGTGACTGCCGACGGCAAGCAGACCACAAAGAAGGTGCTCGTGAAGTAATACGGGCAGCCGAAAACAGATACATATAATATAATAAGGTATATCATGCGCAAGTCATACATATATATAATAGGTGCAACGATGTTGCTCGCACCAGCCTCAGCGTTGGCGCAGGCATCGCTTTCGCCTCGCACGGCTATTGCCGTCGCTTCCCCCACCCTGCTGAAGTCGCCCGCTGCGCAAGCCGCTGCAGTTGGCGCCGCAAGCAGTCAGCTTTCAGCATACGTAACAATCGACCCTGCGCGCACATCGTGGCAGCAGTTGGGTGTGACGCCTATCGCCGAGAACGCCAATACGGCTACCGTGCGCCTCACGCTCGACGCCTTGCAGCGTCTGGCTAAGCAGCAGGGTGTAGAGTACATCCAGATTACTTCGGGCGCAACGCAGATGCTCAACCTTGCGCGCCAGGAGGCTGGCACCGACCAGATACACAAAGGCACCGACCTGCCGCAGGCTTACACCGGCGAGGGCGTGGTTGTGGGCGTGGTCGACGCCGGATTCGACTATATTCACGCCGCTTTCCGCCGCCCAGCCGACGGGGCGCTGCGCATCAAGCGTGTGTGGGAGCAGGGCGCTACGACGCTCGACGGCGCTTCGGCTCCTGCGAAGTACGGCTACGGCATTGAGCTGAACACGCCCGAACTGATAGAGAAGGCGCAGGGCGACAGCGACTCTAACTCGCATGGAACGCACGTGGCTGCCATAGCTGCGGGTAGCGACGCCTACAAGGACGGGGCGTACGTGGGCAATGCGCCCGACGCCGACATCGTGCTCGTGGCGCTCGACCTGAACGCGAGCACCAACGCCGACATCAGCAACGCCGTGCAGTATATCTTCGACTATGCCGACGAGGTGGGCAAGCCGTGCGTCGTCAACCTCAGTCTGGGCAACCAGGACGGACCGCACGACGGCACTTCTACGTTCGACACCATGACCGACGCCATGCAGGGACCGGGTCGCCTCATCGTGGGCGCTGCCGGCAACCACCGCACCGAAGCCTTCCACATCGACCATACCTTCGCTACAGCCGACGCTGCGCCGCTACGCACGTTCGTGAAGTACAAGGTGGCGCCGTCTAACTCGGTTTCGGGCGGCACGATAGAGATTTGGGGCGAGAAGGGCGTCGACTTCACCGTAGACATCGCCGCCTACAGCACGTTCAACAAGAAGGATGCGCGGTCTACGACCGTTTATCCGGCGGAGGGCGTCACGGATGTAGACTTCGGCAAGTACGCTACGGGCACGTGGAAGGTGGCTTCGGAGGTGAGTCCGCTCAACGGCAAGCCGCACGTGGTGCTGACATCTGCGCTCACCTCGATACGCAACAACTACGCCATAGCGCTCACCGTGACGCCGAAGACGGTGGGCAGAGTGAACATTTGGTCGGACAATACGTATCTGGCGTTGGAGTCGCGCGACATAGAGGGTTTCTCGGCGCCCGACGCAGCGTCGTCTACGCTCTGCGAAATTGGCGGAACGGGCAAGCGCATACTCACCGTGGGTTCGTACACCACACGCAACGAGTACACGACAAACGGCGGACAGCAGGCTACGCTGCAGGAGACCGTGGGCGACCTGAGTTCGTTCTCGAGCTACGGCCCCACAGTAGACGGACGCATGAAGCCGAACATTACGGCGCCGGGCTGCTTCATCATCTCTGCCGTGTCGAACAACGACGCTTCGGGCAACTTGATGTACGCCGAATACAACGAGAACTTCGGTCGCTACAACCAGTACGGCTATATGCAGGGCACGTCGATGGCGTCGCCGTTCGTGGCAGGCATTGTGGCTACATGGCTGCAGGCTTATCCGCAACTCACGCCCGAACAGCTGCACGAGATTGTGCAGAACACGGCACGCAAGGACAGCTTCACGGCTACGGCGCCCGACAGCAACTGGGGCTACGGCAAGATTAACGCGCTCGACGGACTGCGCCAGTGCATCGAGAAGCAGGAGACGGGCTGCGTGAGCGTTGCCATGCCGTTCGACGGAACGGTGCGCATCGCAGACGGAAACATCGTATTGGGCTTCGCTCGCGACACGCAGGCTACGCTCTGCATCACAAGCATGACGGGCAGCACGCTGTTCAGCAAGCCGCTCGGCAAACGCTCGGCAGGCGAAACGCTGTCTGTTGCCGTGCCGCAACTGCCAAAGGGCGTGTATCTGCTCAGCGTAAAGACGCCGACAGCTACAAAGACCTTCAAGTTTGTTTGGCAATAATCCCATACTCTTTCATCGTCACCAGAACGCCGTCCGATCGGATTCCGAACGCCGTCCGATCGGATTCCGTCCGCCGTCCAATCAGATTCCGTTCGCCGTCCGATCAGATTCCGTTCGCCGTCCGATCGGGCGGCGTTCGGTTGACGATGACTCTTCTACACACGAAAGAAGACTCTTCCACACACAAAAGAAGACTCTTCTACACACGAAAGATGACTCTTGTCCACACAAAAGTGTGGAATGATTCTACACTTGTTCCACACTTCTCCACAACTTTTTAGTCTATGCCAAAGCTCTAAAAATTTTTATTCACGCTGACTATCAGGCACTTACGCAAAACACTTCATATTCTGGCACGCAGATTGCATTCTATTAAGTGAACGACGCAACGAACAAACATCAGTTCAAGACGGAGTTCTACAGATAAACATTATAATTAACAATTAAAAATTTAAGAATATGAAGAAGTTAGTATTTGTAGCTTTCGCAGCTTTCGTTATGGTATCAGTAAGCAACGTATTTGCAGGTAGCTCTAAGGCAGAGCTTGGTTTGAACATGCCGGTTGACTCAACCGTTGTTGACACAGCCGACACAGTAGGCGCTCCGGCAGAGGGTGAGCCGGCAGAACAGCAGGCAACTCCTGAAGAAGTGGCTATGCTCAGCGACTCAACCGACTCGGTTGACTCTACAGCACACCTCTTCTCGAGCGTAATGCTCATGGACTCTACATCTACAGATACAACCGGCACAGAGGCTCCGGCTGTGGTTTAAGAGAAGGTAAGGGTTTCAGACATAAATAACAACACACTAATTCCTTTCAGTCTGCATCGTTCTTGTTCGCACAAGAATGGTGCAGACTTTTTGTTTTCTACCACCAACGAATGTTTTATAAAATAAAAGCCAAGATTCTGCGTTATACAGAATATAGGAATAAGAATTTTGAAGCATATATGTTCAGCACCAGAATAAAAATACTTGTAGGCTACGCTTTGCTCGCCATCGTGTTGCTATCTGCCACATGGATGGTATACGACAACACGCGTTCGTTGTCGGCGGTAAACCACGCCTCGGAGCGCTTTATGGCACGCCGCGACATTGTCGACTCGCTCGTGTTTTCGATGCTCGAGACCGCCAATGCCGAACGCAGCGTGCTGCTCGGCGACGCAAGCAAATGGGAACGCTTCGACCGCGCACTCAGCGGTTCGAAAAGGCACGCACGTAAGTTACGCCTGCTACTGAACGACACGCTGAAACAGCAGCGGTTGGATACGCTAATGGCACTGCTAATAGCGAAACGCGAGAACACGCTGCTCGTGATGAACGTACTGAAAAACAACAGCCGCGACATCTATTACAACAATAAGGTGGAGGCGCTGCACAGCGGACGCGACTCGATAGTGATTAGTCCGCAGACGAAGGAGCACCACGAACAGCACGAGACGGTGTACGAGGTGGTGAAGACGAAACGCGGCTTCTTCAGACGTCTGGGCGACGCCTTCCGCAAACAGCGCACCGACACCATAAGCACTACCCGACTGACGCATCAGCCGTCTACCGACACCATCCATCACCGACTGAACATCGCCGACTCGGTGGCTAATGCGCTTGCCGAGATTCATAGCGAGCAGCAGCGCGCCAACGACCGCCAGCAAGACATCATCAGCACGCGAAACGACCGTCTGCAGCTAGTGAGCATTCAGCTGACGAAGCGCACATGGCAGCTACTGGAGGACATACAGAGCGACGAGCACAACGCCCTGCAGCGTGTTGTGGGCAAGGCAATCAGTTCGCGACGCGCCATGATCGTGAGAATTGCGGTGCTGGGGCTGTTGGCGATTCTCTCGGCGGCTATTCTCGTGGTGTACATCCTCAGAGACATAAAGCGCGAGCGTCGCGACCGTCAGCGCATTCTTGAAGCGAAGACGGAGACGGAGCGCATCATGCAGCAGCGAGAGCGACTGCTGCTCACCATCACGCACGACATAAAGGCGCCAGCAGCGTCGATTGCCGGTTTCATCGACCTGCTCAGCGAGTATGTAGACCGTCCGAAGGCTGTGGGCTACCTGCAGAGCATATCGGGCTCAGCTAATCATCTGCTGCAACTGGTGTCGGCGCTGCTCGACTATCATAAGCTGGAGAGCGGAAAGGCGGAGCGACACGAGGTGAGCTTCCAGCCGACTGCGCTCGTCAGCGAGTGTGTGGCGCAGATGCAGCCGCTGGCTATGGCTAAACAGCTGCGCTTGGTGACGGATATAAACGTTGCGGAGGATATGTTCTGCCGTTCGGATGCGTTCCGCATCAAGCAGATTGTGAACAACCTCGTGAGCAACGCTATCAAATACACAGACGATGGCGAGGTGCGTGTCGGCATAACCGTTATGAACGGTTGGATGACGCTGAGCGTGAGTGACACTGGCTGCGGCATGACACCCGAAGAACTGCAGAGTGTGTTCAACGCCTTCACGCGTCTGCCCGGCGCTCAAGGCAAGGAGGGCGTGGGCCTCGGACTCACTATCACTCGCGAGATTGTGACGCTGCTCGGCGGCAGAATAAATGTTACGTCAGCAAAGGGCAAGGGCACAACGTTCAGAGTGTGTCTGCCTGTGAAGGTGGTCACTAATCAGGGGGTGCACTCAGGGGGTGCACTTGTCTCAAGTGCACCAACAAAGCAACAAGTGCACCAACAAAGCAAACAAAGTCAACCAGATTGCATGGTTGGTGCACTTGAGACAAGTGCACCCCCTAAAGGCAAATCTCAACACCTCAACACCTCAACACCTCAACCCATAATCTCCGTGGTGATAGTAGACGACGACCGCCTGCAGGGTCAGCTCCTCAACGAGATGCTACGGCGCATCGACGGCGTGCAGTTCGACATCACGACGACCATACACGCCGACGAAGCCATCAGTATTGCTGTGGAGAAGAATCCGCACATCGTGTTCACCGACATCGAGATGCCGGAGATGAACGGCAGCGAGATAATGCGCCGCATACGCAACGCATCGTCAGCTACGTCTGCAACCGACAAGTCCGTACTCCGCACGAAGTTCGTGGCTATGACGGCACACGAGCAGAGCATCATGCCGCAACTGCGCAGCGACGGCTTCGACGCCTGTCTGTTCAAGCCATTCTCGGTGCAGACGCTCGCCGCCACCATCTGTCAACTGACGGGCGCTGCAGTAATGGTTTCCGAGAAAGAGCAAAACTCAAAACACACAATCGCAGGCGAAGCCGAGAACAATTCAAAACTCAAAACTCAAAACTCAAAACTCAAATCCGCTCTCCTACCCTTCACCGACGGCGACCCCGAAGCGGAAGCGCAGATTATAGGCGACATACGCAAGTCGATAGAGGAATACTTAGAGATGATTGGCGACGGTTCTGACCCGGAGCGCGTTGCGAAGGCGGCGCACAAGGCGTTGCCGCTGCTCGAGATGATTGAACCAGGTGAGAACGCATGGGTCGCACCACTGCAAACCCCAGGGGGTGCACTTGTCTCAAGTGTACCAATACAACAACCTGGAGGTGCACCAACAAAGCAACAACACCCACAAAGCGAAGAAAAGAACATCTTGGTTGGTGCACTTCTTGCTCTGGCAAGCGGCGAAAGCCGAGCGGAGACAAGTGCACCCCCTGGGGAAACAACTACACCCTCTGGGGAGACAAGTGCACCCCCTGAGGAAACAACAGTACCCCCTAACGAACAAGAACGCGAAAGATTGACAAAACAACTGATAGAGAAACTTAAGGAAATACTATGCGACATATACTGATTGTAGAAGACGATATCGCTTTCGGCACAATGCTACAAACATGGCTGCGCCGAAAGGGATTTGAGGTGGACAAGGCGACATCGGTGGGTGCTGCCGTGAAGCTGTTCGTGGACATGAAAAGCGTAGACCTCGTGCTCTCCGACCTCCGACTGCCCGATCACGACGGCCTCCGACTGCTGGCTTGGATGCACGAGCACAGCATCAATGCGCCGTTCATCGTGATGACAAACTATGCGGAGGTGCAGAACGCAGTGCTCGCCATGAAGTCGGGCGCTGCCGACTATATAGCAAAGCCTGTGCAGCCCGACATTCTGCTGCAGAAGATTAACGATGCGATGGAGCAGAACACACAACAAAGCAAAGCAACAATTCAAAACTCTACAACTCAAAATGCGCCAACGGCGCACAATTCAAAACTCAAAACTCAAAACTCGGAAGCCGCACCTCGCTACATCGAGGGCAAGAGCGAAGCCTCTCGACAGCTATACAGCTACGTAGAGCTGGTGGCTCCGACGCCAATGTCCGTTCTCATACTCGGAGCGTCGGGCACCGGCAAGGAGTACGTGGCTCACCGCATTCACGACCTCAGTCAGCGCCACGACCGTCCGTTCTTCGCACTCGACTGCGGAGCGATTCCACGCGACGTTGCAGCATCCGAGTTCTTCGGTCATAAGAAGGGAGCGTTCACGGGCGCCGACGCCGACAAGCGCGGCGCGTTCGAGATAGCCAACGGCGGCACGCTGTTCCTCGACGAGGTGGGCAACCTGAGCTACGAAGTGCAGGTGCAACTGCTGCGTGCGCTGCAGGAGCGTCGCATCCGACCCGTCGGCGGAACGAAGGAGATAGACATCGACATCCGACTTGTCTGCGCTACGAACGAAAACCTTGAGGAGGCTGTCAGCGAGGGCCGTTTCCGCGAGGATCTCTACCATCGCATCAACGAGTTCACCATCTACATGCCCAAGCTCTCGGAGCGTGGCAGCGACCTTTTCCTCTTCGCCGACCTCTTCATCCGTCACGCGAACGAGGAGCTGAACCGCAACGTTGAGGGCTTCGACTCTGGCGCTGCGGAGATGCTCGCCTCACACTCATGGCCCGGCAACCTCCGCGAACTGAACAACGTGGTGAAGCGTGCGGTGCTGCTCACACGCGGCTCGCAGATCACCACCGCCGAACTGACGCTGGCGATGGGACAGATACGCACCGACAACGTCCTGCAACTGCACGACGAGGACACGGAGCGCCAACGCATCATCACCGCTCTGCAACAGACCAACGGCAACAAAGCCAAAGCCGCCCGTCTGCTCGGCGTAGACCGCAAAACAATATACAACAAGATTGAGAAACTGGGGTTATAAGAAAACGACATAGTATGCGTATCTCATCCCATGTATCTACGACAAGTTGGAGAGCTATTCAAAAGATGCTCCGATGCGTGCTACCTATAACGGAAAGGAAGGTATGATTGACGGACAGAACAACATCATCATTCCTTTCGAATATTCCAACATAGGCAACTTCTATAATGTCGGCTCTTACAATATGGCTTGGGTAGAACAGGACGGCAAGTACAGAATATACAACATTGACGGTACTGTCATCCAGCCTTGGGACATAGAAAAGGCTTACGTCATGAACGAAAAAATATCTCCCCCGTTATCAACGAGAGGGCTTTCTATAAAGCCAACAACAAATGGGGCATTATGGACATACAGAACAACAGCATTCAGGAAGCCATCTACGACAAAATCGTGATAAACAACAACATTGTGTCTGAAGCCTTCACTCCAGATGGCACATTCCATGACAACATGTATGTTTTTATCGGCGACAAGCAGGGAATGATAGATAAAAACGGCAAAGCATTCATTCCCGTAAAATACGATTCGCTTGGAGTGTTTTCCGAGATAATATTTGACAAGGGCAGTCTACAAAGATAGCCCTTGTTTTTTTGTGTTAGTAAAAAAACTGCCATATCTTCCAGCAGTGCTGCAACTTTCACATTTAGAGCACAATAAAGGCTGGAAGATTTGCTTAAAAAAGCGAAATCTTCCAGCCTATCTTCCAGTTATAATTTTACTCCCATTCTATTGTTGATGGCGGCTTAGACGAGATGTCGTAGCATACGCGGTTGACGCCGCGCACCTTGTTGATGATCTCGTTAGACACCTTAGCCATGAAGTCGTAAGGCAGGTGAGCCCAGTCGGCTGTCATAGCGTCGGTAGAGGTAACGGCACGGAGAGCAACGGGGTGCTCGTATGTGCGCTCGTCACCCATTACGCCTACTGAGCGTACGGTAGAGAGGAGCACTGTGCCTGCCTGCCAAATCTGGTCGTAGAGCGAAACCTCTATCTCGCCGTCGTGCATGTCGGCAGGAACGCCGGCAGCAAGTACGCGGCGTGCGTCATCGCCAGAGAGCTTTGTCTTGTACTCGCGCAGACCGCGGATATAGATGTCGTCGGCATCCTGGAGGATGCGTACCTTCTCGGGAGTGATGTCGCCAAGGATGCGCACAGCCAAGCCCGGTCCTGGGAACGGATGGCGTGTGATGAGGTGCTCGGGCATGCCCATTGAGCGACCTACGCGGCGAACCTCGTCCTTAAAGAGCCACTTGAGCGGCTCGCAGAGCTTGAGGTTCATCTCCTTAGGCAGACCACCTACGTTGTGGTGGCTCTTGATTACCTTGCCTGTGATGTTGAGCGACTCGATGCGGTCGGGGTAGATTGTGCCTTGAGCGAGCCACTTTGCGCCGGTCTGCTTCTTAGCCTCAGCGTTGAACACCTCAACGAAGTCGCGACCGATGATCTTGCGCTTCTGCTCGGGGTCGGTAACGCCTGCGAGGTCTGAGAAGAACTTCTCGCTTGCGTCTACGCCGATAACGTTAAGACCGAGGCACTTGTAGTCTTCCATTACGTCGCGGAACTCATTCTTGCGGAGCATACCGTGGTCGACGAAGATACATGTGAGGTTGCTGCCGATAGCCTTGTTGAGGAGTACGGCTGCTACGCTTGAGTCGACACCGCCCGAGAGTCCGAGGATCACCTTGTCGTCGCCGAGCTGCGCCTTGAGCTCAGCTACGGTTGTTTCTACGAACGAGTCTGCGCTCCAGTCCTGACGGCTTCCGCAGATGTCTACCACGAAGTTCTTCAGGAGCTGTGTGCCCTGCAGCGAGTGGAACACCTCGGGGTGGAACTGCACTGCCCATACCGGCTGCTTTGTAGAAGCGTAAGCTGCATACTTCACGTTGGCTGTAGAAGCGATGCACTTAAAGTCTTCTGGGATAGCGGTGATGGTGTCGCCGTGGCTCATCCATACCTGCGAGTTCTGCACGAAGCCTTTGAACAAGGGGTTCTCGGCGTCGAAGTGCTCGAGGTTGGCACGTCCGTACTCGCGAGAGTCGGCAGCCTCCACCTTTCCGCCGCCGGCGTAAGAGATGTACTGTGCGCCGTAGCAGATGCCAAGCACTGGGATGCGTCCTACGAACTGGCTAAGGTCTACCTTGAACGCCTCCTTGTCGTGAACCGAGAAGGGGCTTCCGCTGAGGATGACGCCGATGACAGAGGGGTCGTCCTTCGGGAACTTGTTGTAGGGCATAATCTCGCAGAAGGTATCAAGCTCGCGCACACGGCGGCCAATGAGCTGCGTGGTCTGCGAACCGAAATCAAGAATTATTATCTTCTGTTGCATTA
>ERZ1031370.79-NODE-79-length-18680-cov-5.995007_pt1 | contig 18680 bp, 18 predicted proteins | sample MGYA00518176_ERZ1031370 | MGnify/ENA primary metagenome ERZ1031370 (study PRJEB33719, sample SAMN04261143) | wastewater metagenome | biome: rural village; feature: human; material: feces | host: Homo sapiens | place: El Salvador | collected 2013-01-07 ...
TTTGAGAGAATGCAGGAGTATAGAAAAACAGTCCTGCCAATATTATATATATATGTATGTAAAAAAATCTTTTCATACATGCAAAGTTACAGCAAAATAGAGAAAAAGGCAAATAATCGATACTTTTTTAAAATGTATTAATACAACGCAAAAGACCGTTCTTGTGCAAGAAGCGCACAAGAACGGTCTTTGATATAAAAAACAATAATCGATTATTCTTCTTCCTCAGCCTCTGCTGCGTGTTCTTCGATAAGTTTCTGCTGCAGATCGTTCGGTACAAGCTCGTAGCTTGCGAACTTGGTTGTGAACGAAGCGCGGCCGCCTGTCAAGCTGCTCAATGAGATTGAGTAGTTGCTGAGTTCCTTCAATGGTATCTTAGCCTGAAGTTTCTGATAACCAGCCTCGCTATCCATACCCATGATGAGAGCGCGGCGTCCCTGGAGATCAGACATCACATCACCCATGTAGTCGCTCGGTACGTAAACCTCGAGGTCGTAGATAGGCTCCAGAATCTTCGGTCCTGCCTCCTTGAACGCTGCAGAGAACGCATTGCGTGCAGCCAGCATGAACGAAAGTTCGTTAGAGTCAACCGGGTGCATCTTGCCGTCATAAACGATAACACGCACATCACGTGCATAGCTACCGGTCAGCGGTCCGTGCTCCATGCGGTCCATGATACCCTTAAGGATAGCAGGCATGAAGCGTGCATCAATAGCACCACCGACAACAGAGTTGATGAATACGAGTTTGCCGCCCCATTCCAAGTTAATCTCTTCGCGACCCTTGATATTGATCTTAAACTCCTGTCCGTTAATCTTATATGAAGTAGGATCGGGCATACCTTCTGCGTACGGCTCAATGATGAGATGAACCTCACCGAACTGGCCAGCACCGCCCGACTGCTTTTTGTGACGATACTCAGCGCGCGCCATCTTTGTGATGGTCTCGCGATAAGGTATGCGTGTCGGCTCAAACTTGATAGCGAGCTTCTCGTTGTTCTCGAGACGCCACTTCAATGTGCGGAGGTGGAACTCGCCCTGACCGCGTACGATGGTCTGGCGCAGCTCCTTGCTCTGCTCAACGAGCCATGTCGGATCTTCCTGATGCATGCGCAGCAAAGCCGACATAAGTTTTTCTGTTTCTGCTGTGTTGACAGCCTTGATTGCACGTGAGAACTTAGGGTTAGGGTATTTGATAAAGTCAAAGCGCCATTCGCAATCTTTACCATTGAGGGTGTTTCCTGTCTTTACATCTTTCAACTTAACTGTGCAACCGATATCGCCGGCAACGAGTTCGTCCACTGGTATTCTGTTAGCACCAGCGCAAGCAAATATCTGACCGATACGCTCCTTTGAGCCACGATCAGCGTTTGTCAAGTCATCACCCGACTTGATCTTGCCGCTCATAACCTTGAAGTAGCTTACCTCACCGATATGCGGCTCCAAACCCGTCTTGAAGAAATAAACAGACTCCGGTCCGTTTAAATCAGCGACAATCTCCTCACCACGTGTATTGTGAAGCTTTGGCATTTCGCTTACGAAAGGCACAACATTGCCCAAGAACTCCATCAAACGGCGAACACCCATATCCTTGCCTGCACAAACGCAGAACACTGGGAAGATAGAACGTGTAACGAGTCCCTTGCGGATACCTTCGCGCAGCTCGTCCTCAGAGAGAGTCTCCTCTTCGAAGAATTTCTCCATAAGAGTTTCGTCGTTCTCAGCCGCAGCCTCTACGAGAGACTTATGAAGCTCCATTGCCTTATCCATCTCCTCTGCAGGGATATCAACGATAGTAGGCATACCACCTTCTGGTCCCCATGTGTACATCTTCATCAGAAGCACGTCGATGATAGCATTGAAGCCAGGGCCTGTGCTAACCGGATACTGAATCTGAACACACTTAGAGCCGTAGATAGCGTTCATGTTAGCTATGACATTATCGAAATCGCACTTGTCAGAATCCAACTGGTTGATAAGGAAGATAACCGGCTTGTGAAGTTTTTCGGTATAACGGAAGTTGTTCTGTGTACCAACCTCAGGACCGTACTGACCGTTAATAAGGATAACAGCCTGATCGGTTACGTTGAGGGCTGTGATTGCGCCACCGATGAAGTCATCAGAACCCGGACAATCAATAATGTTAAGCTTTTTGTTGTTCCACTCTACATGGAACACTGTGGGGAACACCGAGTAACCATACTCATGTTCTACCGGGAAGTAATCGCTCACCGTGTTCTTTGCTTCCACCGTACCACGGCGCTTGATAATACCACTACCATAAATCATAGACTCGGCAAGGGTGGTCTTGCCGCTACCCGCACTGCCTAAAAGGGCAATGTTCTTAATCTCATTTGTTTGATAGACCCTCATATTCTTCAGGTTTTAAATGGTTAATAATAAATTCAGGCGGATTGACTTTGGGGCGGGTGTCTATCCGCTTACTAAATTAAACATTTATGCGGTATTTCCAAAAGAAATGCACAAAAACTAATCAAAATTTTAAACTTATTAGTAATTTTGCACGCACTAAACGAGGTGTCAGACAGCATACACCTTATTATATAGCGAATGAAAGCAGGATTATACATTCATATACCATTTTGCGAAAGCCGCTGTATCTATTGCGGCTTTTATAGTACGACAGCAAAAGACTGGCGCACACGCTACGTGGACGCACTTTTGAAGGAGATGCACATGCGTAGCGGTGAGCTTAAAACGCTCTATCCCGACCATGAATGTACAATTGATACTGTTTACATTGGCGGCGGCACACCCTCCACACTCTCCATCGACGATCTCTCACGAATCATAAACACGATAAAAGCGGTTTTCCCTTGCAAAACCCGCGAGATAACGATAGAGATGAATCCCGATGATGTCACCACAGAACTTATTTCCGCTGTGCGCAACCTCGGCGTGAACCGCATCAGTCTTGGCGTGCAGACATTCAGCGACGAACGTCTGCGCTTTATACGCCGTCGCCACAATGCTGCACAAGCCGCCAAAGCCGTCGAAACAATACGCCGTGCCGGCATAGACAACATCAGCATCGACCTTATGTTCGGTTTTCCCAACGAGACATTGAACGATTGGCAGAACGATTTGGACGCAGCCTTGAAGCTTCGCCCCAATCATATTTCTGCCTACAGCCTTATGTACGAGAAAGGCACCCCACTCTACCTTATGCTTCAGAACGACAAGGTGCAACAGACCGACGACGACACTTGTCTGGCTATGTATACCATGCTTATGGACACGCTTTCGGCTAACGGTTACGAGCATTACGAGATAAGCAACTTCTGCCTTCCCGGCTATCGCGCCATACATAACAGCAGCTACTGGAACGACACGCCCTACTTAGGCTTCGGAGCCGCCGCTCATTCGTATAACTTGCTGACACGCAGCTGGAACGTAGCCGATATTAAAGAATACGTCAGCGCAATAGGAAGCGGCAATCTGCCGTCTGAAAGCGAACGTATTGACGACGACACCCACTACGACGACATCATCACAACTGTCATGCGTACATGCGAAGGTGTAGACTTGATGCGTCTGAAACCGGAGTATCGCAACTATGCTCTGCGTTCAGCTAAGAACGATATTGACGGCGGACTTCTTGTACTCGCCGACAACCACCTGCGACTCACACGCAAAGGACTTTTTGTGAGCGACATGGTGATGAGCAACCTTATGAAAGTCTGATAAAAGTAAAAGAGTAAAGAGAAATACAAATCATAAAGATATAAGGATATAAAGATATAAATCATACATTAAACATTATCAACAAACAAGAACATGGAAAAGAAACTTCGCACCGCTTCACTTTGTGTGCAGGGCGGTTATGAACCAAAGAACGGCGAACCTATCGAGGTACCTATCATACAGAGTACTACATTCAAGTATGACAACTCAGAGGAGATGGCTATGCTCTTCGACTTGAAGAAGGAGGGCTATTTCTACACACGCCTGCAGAACCCGACCAACGACGCTGTTGCAAAGAAGATTGCGCAGCTCGAAGGCGGTGTTGGCGCTGTGCTCACCAGTTCTGGTCAGGCTGCCAATTTCTACGCTGTATTCAACATCTGCGAGGCTGGCGACCATATCGTAACTTCCAACGAGATTTACGGCGGAACATACAATCTCTTCGGCGTTACGCTGAAGAAGCTCGGCATCGAGTGCACTTACGTTAATCCGAACGCATCTGAGGAGGAGATACAGAAGGCATTCCGCCCGAACACAAAGGTAGTGTTCGGCGAGACAATCAGCAACCCTGGTTGCGCTGTGCTCGACATCGAGAAGTTTGCACGCATCGCCCACAAGAACGGTGTGCCTCTCATTGTCGACAACACATTCGCTACACCTATCAACTGCCGCCCGTTTGAGTGGGGCGCAGACATCGTCACACACAGCACTACCAAGTACATGGACGGCACAGCGAGCCAGGTTGGTGGCGTGGTTGTAGACAGCGGCAACTTCGACTGGATGGCTCATGCCGAGAAGTTCCCCGGTCTCTGCACACCCGATGAGAGCTACCACGGACTCACCTACGTCAAGGCTTTCGGCAAGATGGGCTACATCACAAAGCTCGTGGCTCAGCTCATGCGCGACCTCGGTTCTATCCCTGCTCCGATGAACTCGTTCATCCTCAACCTCGGCTTGCAGTCGCTCCACCTGCGCATGAAGCAGCATTGCGAGAACGCACAGCGCGTTGCCGAGTTCCTAAAGGATGACGAGCGTGTGGCATGGGTACACTACTGCGGTCTGCCGGGCGACGAATATTACGAACTCGCACAGAAGTATCTGCCAAACGGCTCTTGCGGCGTAATAGCATTCGGACTTAAGGGCGACCGCGAGACTGCAATCCGCTTCATGGACTCGCTCGACATGATTAACATCGTGACCCACGTGGCTGACGCCCGCACCTGCGTGCTCCACCCTGCAAGCCACACCCACCGTCAGCTCTCCGACGAGCAGTTGCGCGAGGCAGGTATCGCGCCTGACCTTATCCGTCTCTCTGTAGGCATTGAGGACGCAGAAGACATTCTCGACGACATCAAGCAGGCTCTCGACAAGATTTAAACCGATATGAGCATGACAAACAACGAAGACAAGGAGCTGCTTTTCCGCGACGACCTCCATCAGTTTCTGCTCTCTGTAGACATGATTGACGAGCGTCTGCCCGAAGCTCCCGACCTCGAAGAGTTGTGGCAGCCGATAGCTCAGAGCTACATGCCCGACGCCATACGCGAGTTCAACGGCGAATATCCGCGTGTGGCGTTCGGCTGGATAATGTACGTGGGCATGGCGCTCGCAAAGTATTGGGATGTGGAATGGACTACCTACTCTAAGGTGACCGACCTCTACGCCTACCTACGCGACCGCATCGACTTCGACCACATGGACGATTATATCTGCGAGAAGGTGCTTTGCCTCGACGCAAAAGAGCACGAAGTGGTGAACAACGTGGTGGGCGAATGCGCTGCACGCACCTACAACAAGCTCTGCCGCATGCGCCTTGAGGCTGGCTCAAAGGAGGCGTTCCGCACGTTTGTAGCGGCGCTACACCAGATGTATCTGATGGGCATTGCCGTAGAATTGCGCAGCCTTGGCTATCACATGACAAAAGTACAATAGCATGACTGACAAGGAATTTGAAACCTACTGGAAAGAAAATCGCATGACGATACTCGACAAAAACGACGAGTATCGCCATGCGAAAGAGAATTTCAAGATACACTCCGGCGCCGACCTCATTCTGTTTGGCATACCCGTAGTGGCAGGCATAGTGTCTATAAACAACGTGCCGCTGCAGAACGAGCTACTCAAATGGGTGGTGAGTGCGGTTATCACCATTGTCTGCTTCGCCCTCAGCGTGTGGGTGAAGAGTCTGATAACCGGCACGGTGTCGCCCGACGAAGTGGAACAACGCCTTAAGGAGGCAAAGAGACGCGAGTTGATGGAATAGTGCTTACTTTCCACCACCTTCTGCGCTCTTAACGTCGTCGTTAGAGATAGATCGCGCCACCTTCTTGACGCCCGACGACAATTCGCCGATGCGCCAGCTCACGTTTATGCCGACGCGCCACGGATTATACGCCGAGTCGCTATGCGTTATGAAGTTCGCGCCTGTGACCGTCGATTTATAATGGCGCTTTGCATCAAGGAAATTACTTGCATACAAGTTGAAGTTGAGCCTATCCTTGAGGAACGACTTCTGCACATTCAAGTTATAGTTGTACATGCCCTCCGTCTTCGATTGAAGATTGGGGTTGCTCGTACAACCATAGAAACCAACATTCACTCTCCAACTCTTAGGCAGCGTCTGCTGCACGCCCACATACGCAGAACCGTAATAGCCATAGTTGTGCAGCTGCTGACGGTCGTTGTAGTCGGAATAGTCGCCCCAAAGATTCATTGTCAGGCGTGTGTTCTTGAAGATGTTCCAATTGACATAGCTCGACAGCGACGCAGTCTGTGTGCGTCCGATGTTGCGGTACGTAGTGTAGCTTACGAGCTTGCCCGTCGGGTTCTTCACGCTCTCGATAGTGTTGTCCTCCACGAGCGACGTAACGCTTGAAATATTGTTGTTCGTGAAGCTGTAGCGCATGGTGCAACTAACGGAGAACTTAGCAGCAAAGTAGCTGTAGGTCAATTGCACGTTGTGGTTCTTCTCGCTCACCAGATTAGGGTTACCCTGCTGTAGCGCTTCGGGGTTAGTCTGGTTGAGATACGGATTGAGCGACCAGATGCCCGGTCGGTATATACGCATATTGTAGCCGAATCGCAGATTGTTCTCGTCGTTTATGCGATAACCGAGACTTGCCGACGGCACCACATCGTCGAACCCGGTGGAGAAGTTCTCGCCCTCGCCTAACTCATACTTTATCTTCTGGAACGTGTGCTCGTAGCGTGCGCCGAGTCGTCCAGACAGATTGCCAGCCTTCAATCCATAGCCCAAGTAAGCGGCGAGGATATCGTTCTCGTGACGATAGTGCGATGAATACTGTTCGTCGAACGCATATTCGCCGTCGGTTCCGTTCTGACGCACATAGCGGTCGTCATCCGAACGATTGTCGCGCAATATGTATTTTGCACCTACCTCCACGTTGTGCGCCTTGCCGATAGGCGTAGTATAGTCTACCTGCAACGTGTGCTCCATGCTTCGTCCGTTGCTTTCGGTATGCTCGTCAGACAAGCGCTTCACGAACGGCAGCCACTCGTCGGTAGCTTCTGCCACATCGTACGACGAATAGTTGTCGCCGCCATTGGTGCCTCCGCTTATCTTGTAGGAGAACGTAAGCATACGCCCTTTCCGCTTGAAGAGGCGCTGATAGTCGACATTGCCGTAGAGATACGTATTATCCGAGACACCGCGTCCGCCGTCGCTATATGAATAGAGCGTTGCGCCCGACAGCGGCGACGTAGCGTTTCTTCTTGCCAGACTATGCGAATGTGACCGATTAGTCCAGATGCCGAACGAGGCTGTCACGAGTCGCAGCGTGTCCAAATCGTAGCTCGCTTCGAAGTTGCCCGAGTGCGAGTGGTTATACGAACGGCTGTCGCTCGTAGCGTATCGGTTGGACGCAGAGGGCGTAGACGGGTCGCCCGTGAACAGACTGCTGTAGTCGCCATGCGAGTTGCGTCCGTCGTAGTAGTTGTACGAGTAGGTTCCGCTGACGGTGAGCTTACCCTGCTTCACCGTAGCATACATGCCCGCATCAACATCGGCATTCGACACTCCGCCGTTAGTGGTCACGGTGTAGCCCTCAATGCCTTTGCCTACAGTCACGATGTTTAGGATGCCGCCCACGCCCTCCGCGTCATACTTCGGACCGGGGTTTGTAATCACCTCTACCTTCTTTATCGACGACGCAGGCATACTCTTCAGCACCTCCTTCGGGTTGTTCGACATCATACTGTTAGGTCGCCCGTTGACGTACACCTTGAAGCCCGAGCTGCCGTTCACCTTTATATTGCCGTCGCCGTCTACCGTCACCATCGGCACCTTGCGCAGCATCTCCAGTATGTTGTTGGTCTTCGAGTCGGGGTCTTCCTCTATGTCGTACGTAATCTTGTCGATGTCCGCTTTCACGAGCGGCTTCTGCGCCACGATTTCCACAGCGCCCAGCACGTGCGAAGCCTCCTTTATATATAATGTGTCGAGCGCGGCTACGGGCTTGCTATCAGATACGACGAAGTTGCGCACGATGGGCAGCTTGCCCATTGCGTTCACGTAGAGGCGATAGCTGCCCGCCTTCTTCAGAGTCATGTTGAAAGAGCCGTCAGCCTCCGATACAGCAAGTGCGGCGGTGGATGTAGAGTCGGTTTGCGATGTGATTTTCATGGTGGCGTACTGCTCGCCTTCTTTCGTCGTAGCGTCGACTACCACGCCCTTCACCACGAAACGCTTTGCTGTCTGGGCGCTTGCTTCAGTGGCGAAAGAGAAGAGCGGAGCTACAAGTGTTGCAGTCAATAGATACTGGCTCTTGAAAAAAGTCATAATACATCATTATTACTTGGTTCATAAATACGTTAAAAACGCAGAGGACTTTCGTCGCTCTGCGTACTTAAGAATACAAAGTTAAGTGTTATGAATAAATCAAGAGTTATTGCGTATGTTTTTTAATCATTTTTCACTAACGACGACTTCCGAATGGGTACTTCTTATACCGGTCGTCCTTATCGTATTTACGATACTTGTCGTGCTTATGGTGCTTGTCGTGCTTATAGTGCTTGTAATGTTTGTCGTGCTTGTCGTGCTTATGGTGCTTGTAATGTTTGTCGTGCTTGTGATGCTTATGGTGCTTGCACGATTCGTAATGCTTATGGTGCTTGCACGACTCGTGTACGACAACCACTCTTTCTGGATACCTGGTGTAGATGTTGTGTACGTAGGCGTTGTCGCGCCAGCTTATAGGCTGGTAGAAGTAGTAAGCCTCGCGGTAGCGTCTCCACTGGCTGTCGCTCATCATGCGGCGCAACTCCTTATTGCGATACTTCCATGCCCTGCCGTTTAAGTCGCGATAGCTGTTGATAGCGTCGAGATAGTCGAGGTTGAGACGCATGATGTTGTTGCGCTGCACATTCGTGAGTCCGAGTTCGAGAACCATCTTGTCGGTTATGAAACGAGCCTCTACCTGAATATTAGCGAGTCGCTGTGCGCTTGCAGAGAGTGCCGTTACGAGTGCTACGGCGAGTGTCAATACTAATCTTTTCATAATCGTAAGCTATTAAGTTATTAACTGTTGTTTTTTGATGTTGCAAAGTTACGCCAAAGAAAACATAAAAGCAAGGGAATTTTCATATTAGAGCGTAGGATTTACCCTATAAGTGGTTAGTGGTTTCCCCCTGAAGCCTTAAGAAAAGTCATCGTGCAGCGAACGCAATCCGATCGGACGGCGAACGGAATCCGATCGGACGGCGGACGCGATCTGATCGGGCGGCGTACGCGATCCGATCGGATTCCGTACGGAGCACGACGAGAGAAACCGAAGAAACGACAAATAAACTTAATTCTTTTACATTTAAAAACAAGAATGTATAAAAGACTTGCACGCATGAATTATTCTGTATAATTTCGCAGCGAGTTTCCCGAAGCCTTGGCGCAAACGCTCCAAAAGGGCTGCAACAGGAGACCTGAAGCACACACATTATTATATATATATGAGAAAACTGATTTTAGCACTTATACTCGGCATCGCAACCGCCAACGGCGCCACAGCACAAACCCGTTCAGACCTGCGCGACAGCCTTTCGGCAGCGGTGCAGGTGCTGGCGTTCCACCCCGACTCGCTCGAGCTGCGCATGAAGAAGGCGGCTTGGAACATCGAACTGGAGCAATGGCGCTACGCCCAGGAGGAGTACGACTTCGTGCTGCGCTGCGACGAGAAGAACATCGCCGCGCTGTTCTACCGCGCATACGTCAACGAACGACAGGGCAGATACAAGTTTGCACGTCTCGACTACGAGAACCTGCTGCGCATAGTGCCTGGTCACTTCGAGGCGATGCTGGGTCTGGCGCTGCTCAACCAGAAAGACAACCGACCCACCGAGGCGTTCAACCAGATAAACACACTGGTGGCACAGCACCCGAACAACGCCGTGGCATACGCCGCGCGAGGCGGAATAGAGATAGAGCGCAAGATGTACACGCCGGCGGAGTACGACTTTACACGCGCCATAGAGCTCGACCCTAAAAACACCGACTACCGTCTGAACCGTGCCAACGTGCGCATGCTCACGGGCCGCAAGAAGGAGGCACGCGAAGACCTCGACGCCATGGTAGGGCAAGGAGTGCCGCGCGCAAACCTCGTAGAATGGTACAAAAAGTGCAGATAAAGCGGTGTTCGCTTTGCCATTTACGTAAATTGTTGTAATTTTGCCCGATATTTGAAATACAACAACATTTAGAAATGGCAGAATATTTAAGTTCAAGTAAGAAAAAAGTAACTGCACCCCTGTTTTTTGAAATGAAGAAATGTGGTGAGAAGATCTCATGGCTCACAGCCTACGACTACACCACAGCATCGATTCTCGACCAAGCTGGCATCGACACAATACTCGTTGGCGACTCTGCATCGAACGTGATGCACGGCAACGCCACGACACTCCCCATCACCGTTGACGAGATGATTTTCCACGCGCGCGCCGTGGCTCGCGCTACAGAGCACGCCTTCGTGGTGTGCGACATGCCCTTCGGCAGCTACCAAATATCAGAAGAGGACGGCATACGCAACGCCGTACGCATCATGAAGGAGGCTGGCGTCGACGGCGTGAAGCTCGAAGGCGGAGCAGAGATAGCTCCAATGATCAAGAAGATTGTGGCTGCGGGCATACCCGTATGCGGACACCTCGGACTCACTCCGCAGAGCGTTCACCAGTTCGGCGGATACGGCTTGCGCGCCAAGGAGGAGGCTGAAGCAGAGAAGCTAATAGCCGACGCAAAGGCGCTCGAAGAGGCTGGATGCTGCAGCATTGTGCTCGAGAAGATACCGGCAGACCTCGCCGAGAAGGTTACGGCAGCCGTAAACTGCCCCACCATCGGCATCGGAGCTGGCAACAAATGCGACGGACAGGTGCTCGTATATGCCGACATGCTCGGCATGAACAAGGGCTTCAAGCCGAAGTTCCTGCGCCAGTACGCCGACCTCCACTCTATCATAACCGACGCCGTAGGCAGATACGTTGCAGACGTAAAGTCGTCGGACTTCCCTAACGAGAACGAGTCATACTAAGACATGGACACTCAATACACACCCACTTACAACCGATTGTGGAACCGCGAGTTCACACTCCTCACAATAGCCGAACTGCTGTTGTGCATATCGTGCTACATGACCATACCGCTGCTGCCATTCCGCCTCACTACAGAGGACCACGCAAGCAGCTACCTGGCATGTCTTACAATCGTCGCATTCATCATAGGCGTTTGTATATCAGGTTTTTTCGGCAGTTGGCTAATACAAAACTACCGCCGCAACAAGGTATTCTTCATTTCGGCGATATGCCTCGGCGCAACCATCCTCGGACTCTCAGCGTTCGAGTTTAGGGAGCAGCCGATTGTGCGCGAGATAGAAGAATACACGCTCCTGGCAGTATGCTTTGCGAGCGGCGCCGTGTTCGGCACAGCCAAGCGCGTACTCTCGTGCACGCTACTCATAGACAAGACCGAATCGTGCCACCGCACCGACGCCAACTATACGGCAATATGGATATCAAGACTGACGGTGATAGTGGGTCCGATATTGGCGCTGCTGTTGCGCGACGAGCTGCGCGGGTCGCTGTTCTACATAGTCGGAGCAGCCATGTCGCTCGCTTCAGCCGTGCTCGTGATGTGCGTGAAGTTCCCGTTCCGCGCCCCTGAGGAGGGTGTGCATCTGGTTTCGATAGACCGTTTCTTCCTGCCGCGCGGCGCAACGATAGCACTCGTGATAGCGCTCATCACAGCGGCGCTCGGCATAATGATGACAACACGCATGACGGTGGAGTTCTGCTCGTCGGTGATGGCGGGCTTCGTAGTGGCGGCGCTCGCGCTGCACATACCAGCCGTAAAGAACGCACGCTTCGCCTCAGCCGCAGGAAACGCACTGGCGATAATAGCCATTCTCGCAATGTTCGCACACGACGACGTGTTCGACGCTACCTTGAAGCCGATGCTCTTCGGATTCGGCATAGCGCTCAGCTCGTCAGAACAGCTCTACAAGCTGCTCAACAGCTGCGACCACTGCCAGCGTTCGACAGCCGAGAGCACCTACTTCCTCTCGAGCGACGGCGGACTCTTCCTCGGCATCGCCGCAGGATGGCAGCTTACGACGGCGGTGAAGTCGGCAGAACAGGTGGCGCTGGTGCTGCTCGTTGTGGCTACGATAATATGCTCACTGAACGTGCTCTTAAAGAAAAAACAGGCAAAACATCACGCCTAAAAGATTCATATTTAAAACAAGGAGGTATAATATGATTATCGATTTTGAGAAAACAGAAGAAAAAGTAGTGGAGAACTTCAAGGGCGGCAACGGCAAGCTCATCATGCGCGCAGCCGACGACGGCAAGGTGAAGATAATGCGCAACATACTGACACCCGGAAGCTCTATAGGTATGCACACGCACGAAGGCAACTGCGAGGTGATGTATATAATAAAAGGTGAGATAACCTTCGTATGCGAAGGAAAAGAAGAGACCGTGCGCGCCGGAGAGGTTCACTACTGCCCGTGCGGACACACACATTGCGCTGAGAACCGCACCGCAGAAGACGCCGAATTCTTCGCCATTGTGCCGGAAATGAAGTAGAACTTACGGCACGCGAAAGCCCTTTCCCGCCCTACCCGATGCTTAACAACGTGAAAATTAATGAGTTCGGAGGGCAAATATTGCGCAATAACTCAAAAAAGTTATCAAGAAATTTTCGTATAACACGAAAAACTCGTATCTTTGCACGTCCTTAGTAAAAGGTAATAACAAAAGAAATAATAATATAATACATTCAAATGACTAAAGCAGATATCATCAACAAGATTGCAGAAAGCACCGGATTACAGAAGAAAGACGTATCAGTAGTCGTAGAAAGCTTCATGGAGAATATCAAAAACAGTTTGTTGACAAAGAAAGAGAATGTGTACCTGCGTGGATTTGGAAGTTTCATCGTTAAGCATCGCGCCGCTAAGACAGCGAGAAACATACTCAAGAAGACAACAATAAAAATCGGCGCACACGATCAGCCAAGCTTCAAGCCGGCTAAGTGCTTCATTGAGGAGATGAAGAACGCCACTATGGAGAAGTAAACCCCAACCCGCATTCATTTGAACAAGGAAAGAAAACATCATTAATATTAATATTAAACAACAAAAAATTTAAAGCTATGCCAAACGGAAAGAAAAAAAAGGGACACAAGATGGCTACTCACAAGCGTAAAAAGAGATTACGCAAGAACAGACATAAGAGCAAGTAAGAAAGCCTGCCCATAAGGGTCAGTTCCGATATGGGGGCGCGTCAAAAACCCATTGCATCAGCAATAATTTTGATGCGCCCCCATGCTTTTATATCAAAATTAAAGAAAGTACCTAAATTCAGAAAAACAAAAGAGAAATGACCAGCGAAGTTGTAATCGATGTACAACAGAATGAAATTTCCATTGCGCTGCTCGAAGACAAGCGACTCGTGGAATATCAGACTGAGCCAAGGTCTGTATCATTCTCTGTTGGAAACATCTATGTTGCAAAAGTAAAAAAGCTCATGCCTGGACTGAACGCAAGTTTCGTTGACGTGGGCTACGAACGTGATGCCTTTCTCCACTATCTTGATTTAGGCAACCAATTCAATTCTTACGAAAAGTACCTCAAACAGGTACAAAGCGACAGAAAGAAACTTTATCCTTTTGCCAAGGCTACAAAGCTGCCCGACCTCAGAAAGGACGGAAGCGTACAGAGCACACTCACCGTGGGACAGGAGGTGTTGGTTCAGATTGTGAAAGAACCGATATCTACAAAAGGTCCGCGCCTTACGGGCGAACTAAGCTTCGCAGGACGCTACCTCGTACTCATGCCTTTCGGCGATAAAGTTTCGGTATCGACAAAAATCAAAAGCGGAGAAGAGCGCGCGCGACTGAAACAACTCATCAACAGCATCAAGCCGAAGAATTGCGGCGTCATTGTGAGAACTGTAGCTGAGGGCAAACGCGTAGCAGAGCTGGATGCAGAACTAAAAGTTCTGACAAAAAGATGGGAAGACGCACTCATAAAGGTGCAGAAAACCCAGAAACGTCCACAGTTGATTTTCGAAGAGACAGGTAGAGCTGTAGCATTATTAAGGGATTTGTTCAATCCCACCTACGAAAACATATACGTCAACGACGAGAATGTTTTCCACGAAGTTAAAAACTATGTTTCACTCATCGCCCCAGAGAAAGCAAACATCGTTAAGTTGTATACAGGAACAGTTCCCATCTTCGACAATTTCAACGTAACTAAGCAGATTAAATCCAGCTTCGGCAAAACCGTCAACTACAAGCACGGCGCTTATCTTATCATCGAGCACACGGAGGCCCTGCACGTGGTAGACGTGAACAGCGGCAACCGTTCGCACTCGGACAACGGACAAGAGGCTAACGCACTGGACGTGAACCTCGGAGCCGCAGACGAGCTGGCAAGACAGCTGCGACTGCGCGACATGGGAGGCATCATCGTTGTCGACTTCATCGACATGAACCTCGCCGAAGACCGACAGCTGCTCTACGAACGCATGTGCAAGAACATGCAGAAAGACCGCGCCCGCCTCAACATTCTACCTCTGAGCAAGTTCGGACTCATGCAGATTACACGCCAACGCGTACGTCCGGCTATGGATGTGAATGTGGAAGAGGTATGCCCCACCTGCTTCGGCAAGGGAAAGATAAAGTCGAGCATCATCTTCACCGACCAGCTTGAAAGTAAGATTGACAGGCTTGTCAACAAGATTGGAATAAAGACATTCTATCTGCACGTACACCCATACGTGGCTGCCTACATCAACAAGGGACTCTTCTCGCTGAAGAGAAAGTGGCAGATGAAATACGGACTGGGAGTACACATCGTTCCCTCACAGAAACTCGCTTTCCTGCAATACGAATTCTACGACAGCAAGCGACAGTTCATCGACATGAAGGAAGAGATAGAGACAAAGTAAAGAAGAAAGGATATATAGCCTTGTTTTGTATGATGGGCTATGTATCCTTTTTTCTTGTAAAAACAAAGCAGCATTTACATAAAAACAAGCCAAACTCGCTCTATTAAAAGAAAATAAATAGAAAAATATTTCGGCGTTCGAAATAAACTTAGTACCTTTGCAGCCGCTATTACGAGATAGTAGCATAATTCAAACCACAAATTAAAATTAAATTTTAAACAATGGCAACAAAGATCAGACTTCAGCGCGGCGGTCGTAAGAGCTACGCTTTTTATCGTATCGTAATCGCTGACGCAAGAGCACCACGTGATGGTAGATTTACTGAGAAGATTGGTACTTACAACCCTAACACCAATCCTGCTACTGTAGATTTGGATTTCGACCGTGCACTCTACTGGGTAGAGACAGGCGCACAGCCGACAGCAACAGCTCACAACATCCTCAAGGGCGAGGGCGTTTATCTTATGAAGCACCTCCGCGGTGGCGTTAAGAAGGGCGCATTCGACGAGGCTACAGCACAGAAGAAGTTCGACGCATGGAAGGCAGACAAGCAGAAGGGCTTGGACACCGTACGCGAGAACGAGGCTAAGGCTAAGGCAGAGGCTGCTGCTAAGGAGCTCGAGGCTGAGAAGAAGCTCAACGAGGCTATCGCTAAGAAGGTAGCTGAGAAGAAGGCTGCTGAGGCTGCTGCAAAGGCAGAGGCAGAGGCTGCTGCTAACGCAGAGGCTACAGAGGAAGCTCCGGCAGAGGCTTAATCAAAGAAAATCCGTCACTAAGACACATATAAATCCTGAGAACGAGAACGTTCTCGGGATTTATTGTTTTTATACCACTTATCATCATACAGCACACTATTCCCAAACCCGTACCCCACCCGATATATTCTTAATACGCACTATCTTTCTTCTAAAAACACAACTTATTGTGCAATAATTTCTTAATAAGAAAGAATTACATTAAAAAAACAAACCCATAAACGGGGTAAAACGAACAAAACAAGCGTTTTCTGAGATTTTTTTTGTAACTTTGCATTTGTGCATGCACGTATGCTTGAGCCAACGAGGCCCGAAACAACGCGACTTTCGCACATATTAAATATCAAAGCATGGCAAAGAAAGTACTTTTTATCAATCAGGAGATTGCTCCGTATGTTCCCGAAACAGCACTCTCAATCATGGGTAGAGACCTTCCGACAAAAATGCAGGAAGAAGGTTTCGAAATTCGCACGTTCATGCCCAAATGGGGCAATATCAACGAGCGCAGAGGACAACTTCATGAGGTAATACGCCTTTCAGGAATGAATCTCGTCATCGACGATACCGATCATCCACTGATAATCAAGGTAGCATCCATTCCGCAGACACGCCTTCAGGTGTACTTCATCGACAACGACGACTACTTCATGAAGCGCAAGATGGCTGTAGACGAAAATGGCGAAGAATACGACGACAACGGCGAAAGAGCTATTTTCTTCGCACGTGGCGTATTGGAAACAGTGAAGAAGCTCAGATGGTCGTCTGAAGTAATCCACTGCCAAGGCTGGATGTCGTACATCGTGCCGCTCTTCATCAAGGCTGCATACAACGACGAACCGACATTCAACGACACAAAAATCGTAACGTCAATTTTCAAGGACGGCTTATCAAAGGACATCGGCAACAACTTCAAGAACTGTCTTGAGTTTAAGAACATCACCGTTGACAGTCTCAGCGCATACAAGGACGACTTCGACTTCATGGAGTTCTGCAAACTGGCTATCGACAATAGCGACGCTGTAATCGAGGCTGAGGAGAACGCTAATCCGGAGTTGCTGGCATACGCTGAGAGCAAGGGCTTGCCTATCCTGAAATATCCTGGAGAAAACTACACAGAGGCCTACAAGGAATTCTACGAGAAGCTGTAGGGCTGACAATCAAAATCAATACATTTTGAATATGAAGCTAAAGTTTTTGGCGGGTTTAGCACTTGCCACTTTTATATTCACGTCATGCGACGATACCACTGGCGACATCGGCAGTGGTACGCTCATTGACGGCAGCGACGGCCTGAATATAGTCACAGATACCTTCGAGATAAAAACACGCTCAATCGTCGCCGACTCGGTTTTGGCAAGAACATACACCGGCTACATCGGCAAGGTGCGCGATCCGGAGACGGGCGCTTACCTCAGCAGCGACTTCATGACGCAGTTCTATCTGCCCGAAGGATTCGAGTTTCCTGAAAAGGACAGCATCAAGAGCCTCGTAAACGGCAAAATCGTTGCAGACTCTTGCGACATCCGGCTCTACTACAAAGAGTATTACGGCGATTCGCTGGCACCAATGAAGCTCACGGCTTACGAGTTGTCGAAGCCTATACCGGAAAAGACGTACTACTCTAACTTCAATCCCGAGAAAGAAGGTTTCGTGAACAAGAGCAACGGTGTAAACAAAGTGTACACTCTTGTAGACCTTAATGTTGACGCTGCTACTCGCAACAGTTCCGACTACATCAAGTCGATACGCATACCGCTCGACGCTTCGTTCGGTACAGACATCATGCGCCACTTCTACGACAAGAAGGAGGACTTCAAGAACGCCTATACCTTTATTAATAAGGTCACACCGGGCTTCTACTTCAAGACCCGAAGCGGACTGGGAGCTATGGCACATGTATATCTCAGCCAGTTGAACGTATACTTCAAGCATAAGACGACCACGACGACCAAGGATGGCACAAAGAAAGACACCATCCTCGTCTCTACAGCTGCGTTCCCTGGTACAGAAGAAGTGCTGCAGACAACGAATATCATCAACGACAAGGCCGCCATCAAGCGACTCGCCGAAGATAACTCTTGCACTTACATAAAGTCGCCTGCAGGAATCTTTACAGAGATGACAATTCCGGTTGAGCAGATTATGAGAGGTCACGAGAACGACACAATCAATACTGCAAAGGTTAGTCTGTCGCGCATCAATTCAACTGTAAACAGCGATTATGCGCTCAATATCCCCACCACTCTGCTGATGATTCCGAAGGCTGAGATGTATTCGTTCTTCGAGAACAAGCAGGTAGCCAACTACAAGACATCGTTCCTTGCTACATACAGCAGCACGACGAACCAGTACACGTTCAACAACATCGGAAGTCTTGTACGCTACATGAACGAGAACAAGCAGAACAAGGATTGGGATAAGGTGGTTATCATTCCGGTCACTCCGACTTACAACACGTCAGGTGAAATGACAAACCTCACACACGATATGTCTATCTCAAGCACAAAACTGGTTGGCGGAAGCGAGAATCAGAATGGTGCCATCAACATCACTGTCATATACAGCAAATTCAAATAAGCAGATTTATGGCAGACAACTTTCTTGAACGCCAACGACGCGACTACGAGGAGCGCAAGCAACAGTGGCAGCGATCTACTAAGAAAGCTGCAAGCGTGTCAGAGATACTAAGAAAGGCGCGCGAGAAATTCAATAACGACTAATTTGAAGAAACATAATTCAATACCATAAGATTGAATGACGTTTAATT
>ERZ1031370.86-NODE-86-length-18253-cov-7.277833_pt1 | contig 18253 bp, 8 predicted proteins | sample MGYA00518176_ERZ1031370 | MGnify/ENA primary metagenome ERZ1031370 (study PRJEB33719, sample SAMN04261143) | wastewater metagenome | biome: rural village; feature: human; material: feces | host: Homo sapiens | place: El Salvador | collected 2013-01-07 ...
GGGCAGAGCCCGTGGTGTTGGAGTCGAACATGGCCTCAACGTCCTCACCCTCCTTAAAGTCGGCCGCGGCCCCCTTGTCAGCCACAATGCTTGCGCTGGTAGTGTGGCTGCCGCTGGTGAGCGTAAGGCGCAGCGTGGCCTCGGCCGACTGCTTCACGGCCGAGGTGAAGGGCACCGTCATGATGGGCAGAAACTCAATGTTCTGCAGCAAGGTGCCGCTCACGGGTTTGACAAAGAAAGCCGTCATGGGCGCTACCACATTGTCGGCACTGGCATCGAAGGCACACATCTGCCCGTTCTGCATGGTCCAGTATTTGGGGTAGAGCTGCGTGTTCTGGTCGAAGAAACGCTTCATGTAGAGCGACGACATGTAAGGGTTGCCCACAAGGTAGTAGCCGTTGTCCTTGTGCTCGTTAGCCTCGTCGATGCTGATGACGAGGCGTCCGGTGAGCTTTTGCGGGTCGCCCACTGCGGGGTCGGAGGTGGCCAGTTGGCCTTGGCCGGTGCGTGCAGGCAGTGCCACCGTTTGGCGCTTGGTGCCATCGGCGCGGTAGTAGGCATACTGCGTGTCGGCCTTTGGCAGGCGCACCAGGGTGGGTTGGCTGGTGAGCGGCTTGTCCTCGCTCAGCAGGGCCGCGCCGCGGCCGGGGGCATAGGGCACCGTCACATCGTTGTAGCGGCTGCTCCACTGCTGCATTACGGCCAGGGTGTCGGTGCCACTGAACGAGTCGTAGTCGATGTAAGCATCGTAGTCGTTGCGCAGGGCGTCGTCGGTGTCGGTAATGACCATTGACTTCGCCTTGTCCCAGCTGCGCTGGTAGATGGGGTAGCCCGCGCGGCTGTTTACGGCGTCATTGTAGGTGATGGGCTTGAAAGCCTCGGTAAGCTGGCGGCCAGTGGCCTGCGGCACATAAAAGTCGCCAGCGTAAACCGACTTGAGCGGCGAGCTCCACATGGTCCACTCGCCCGGCTGCATCTCAACGTCCACCCACGCCTGGTTATACTGCAAGTATTGCTGGTAGCGCAGTTCGGCACGCGGCTTGAAGTACACCTGGTCGCACGTGTTGGCATAGAAGCGCACACAGTCGTAATAGGTGCCTGTGGCCGATGTGACGGGCTTGTCGTTAAGTACCATGTAGTAGGCTATGTTGGTGGTGGCCGGCGCATTCACAGCGTTGTCAAGGTAGGTGAGCAGCGAGTCGCGTGTGGCCACTGAGTAAGTGCCAAGGAAGGGAGGCTCCCCACCAGTTGGCACAATCACCTTGGTGGTGCGCAGCGGAATGAAAGCGTGCGGTGTGCTGCCGGCATCGCTGCCCGCAGTTTGCTGCAGCCCCGGAATGTCAGTGCCATAATCCTTGTAGGTGGTGCTGTACAGTTCGGCCTTGCTGGCGCGTCGCCAGTTGGCATCGTTGTTCCAGTTGTCGTTGTTGGCCAGTTGGTCGGTCCACGTCACATACTCGGGTATGACCTGCAGCGTGATGTAGGTAGTGCCCTTGCAGGTGTTGGCCGAGCCGGGGTCCTGTGTGACATCGTAGTATTGCATTTCGAGCGTGTAGTCGTAGCCCTCGTGCAGTTCGATGCCCGCAGCCTTGGCCGGTGCCAGATTGAACGACAGGTTGCGTGTGGTGGGCTGTATGATGGGGTTTTGCACTGTGCCAAAGCTCTTGCCAATGTTGGCCGTGTTGAGCGGGTCGTTGGTGGCGCTCAGTATGAGCTGTGCCGGGGCAGTGCCGGCATTGTACGTGACAAGTTGCAGGTTGTGCAGTTTGGTGCTGATGGGGCGTTGCGCGTCGGCATAGCTGTGTATGGGCACACGCAGGTAGTTGCCATCAGTCTCGAGGGCGGCCACTTGGTTGAGGTCGAGACGCAGGTAGCGCGCGGTGTGTGCCCATTCGTCGGGATAGGTGACCGAGGGGAAGCCCAGGTTGAGCACAGGCCCGTCGTGGGTGAGCGTGGCCGAGGTTTCGAGCGGATAGCCGCAAATGGTGAAGTGTTGTACCGGCATGGTGCGCGTGTCGGTGTGTTGTCCGGCAAGTGGAATGAGCGTAATCTTGACAACGCGGTTGCCATCGGCAGGCAGGTCGAAGGGTGCCTTGAAGGTGTCGCTTGCCAGCAGATAGAGCTTTTGCTCATACTCATTGATGCTGTTGCTTGGCACGCCCTGCACATATTGGTGCAACAGCGTGGAGTCGGCCTTGGTGTAGCAGCCCTTGGTGGGCTGCAGGGTGTGGGAATCGGGGTATTCGGCACGAAAGTTGACAAGGGCGGTGTTGAGGCCGCTCACCGCTTGGAATTCGGCAGCTGAGCCGCTGAACCAGTCGAAGGGCCAGCGGCTCACCTCTATGCGTCCGCCATTTACGCCGTCGGGCAGCGACAGGCGGCCCTTCATCTGTACCATGACTGTGGTGGCGCCACACTCGGCCGAGAAGGTGGTGCTGACCGAGCCATTCTCGTCGGTCACTACGGCATCTTGCTGCACATAGTCCTGCGGTTCGCTGTAGATGGAGCACGTGGCGTTGGGGGTGCCCCATGACGATGGTTCGTACACCTCCACCCCGTTGACAATGCGGCGCCGCGGCGTGGCTATCGACACATAGTACTGCTTGTGGGGGTCGAGCTTGAAAAAGCGGTTGGCCAGCATGAGGTGGTAGTATTCGTTGGCATCTACGTACACGTTGCGGCGGTTAAGGGTGTCGGTGCTGTGCACCACAATGGCGCCGTAGTCGTGTGTGTGGCCGGCATTGTAGGTAGAGTCGCCATACGCCGTGTTGACCGGTAGCCCCGTGTCGGCATGCACCAGTCGCCAAAAGAGCGGGCGTGTGATGTCGGTGGTGGCGTCGGTATAGTTGGGCAGTTCGAGAGCGTCCTTCACTTGGCCGTACACCATGCTGAGTTTGAGTTTGGCGCCATTCTCGCGGTTTTTGCAGATGTCGGCATCGTCGCTTTGCTGCAGCACCTCAATCTTCGGGTTCTTAACGTAGATGCGTATGTCGTCAATGGCAAAGTCGTTGCCACCAGTGCTGGCTCCCTGATTGTCGACGGTGATGTAGAAGTGTGAATACTTTTCGGGGTGTGTGCCAGTTGCTATTACCGAGAACGCAAACACTTGGTACCACCGGCCGGTTTCGGTGGCACCTACCGACTTGAAATCGCCCGAGGCAAACGACTGTATGAGTTGGCTCTGCTTTTTCCCCGTTTGTTGGTCGATGGTCTCGCCGTAGATTTTGAACATGAGCTGTGGCGGTGCGGCAGTCTTATCAGTCATGTTGGCAATGTTGATAGTGGCAATGACGGTAGAGCCTTCGCACAAGTTGGCATCGAAGTCGGTTGAGATAATGGGGCGTGCCTCGTCGGTTGCATCAAGGTATACGAAATAGCCGTATTGCTTGCCGCCTGTGCGGTAGTAGGTGGCGTCGTAAAGTGTTTCAGGGGCATAGAAACAGTAGCTTTCCCCGGCATTCTTTGAGGCAATGGGGTCGTTCATTGACTTTATAATCACGTAGTCGCCATGGTAGGGCGAGTATTTGTACCACGTATTCATCCAGTCAGAATTAAGGGCCATTTGTGATGTGAGCCCGGGGTACACAAAACCATAGTAAGTGCGGTTCCAGTCTAACGGTTGGTTCCACTGGTTGTTGTAGGCATCGCCATTGACGTATATTGTGTCAGGCTTGTTATAATTCATGCCCGCCATGTCGTCGAAGCTGATGTCGGCCACTTGGGTGTAGTTGCGTTCGAGCACGGCATGTGTGCGGTTGTAGTCGAGGCTGTCGATGTCCTGCGGAGCCGATTCAGCACGGAAGTAGCAGGTGTAACGTGCCACAGGCGTGGAGTGCTTGGTGGTGGCTGTGTGGCTGTCGTAGTCGTTGATATAGGCCAACACATAATAGGGCTGCCCTATGGCCATGCTGCTGATGGTGTGCACGTCTGATGAGGGCTGGCCAAGACCGTCGCTCATGGGCCTGTATTCGCCTTTGAACGATTCTATGTTGATATTGATGTCATATCGGTTTTGGAGCATGGCCTCGGTTCCTTCGGCATCTTTCAGTATGTGGTAGTAGTATTTAGTGCCGATACGTGTGATGGCCGTCCATGTTACCGTTTTGCCCTGGCATAGCGTGGTGCCGAAGTGGCTCTCCAGTGACGGGGCAGCAAAGTCGGTGTTGGTGTAAGGGTAGAAGTAGTACATGCTCAAGTCGCTGATGGCCATGCGCAGGGTGATGTTGCCCTTGTAGCCATTGTACATGCCGAGCGTTATGTGGCCGTTGTCCTCGTAGGCAGTGCCAGACATGAGGGCTTTTTTGATGTTGTCGGCAATATCGGTGGCTGGGCGCACCTTGAACAGATAGCGCAACGAGAGCGTGGGCTCGTATTTAACGTCAGGGGCTGTGCCGGGGTAGTCCTTATAGCGGCTCACATCGCAAGCCACGTCGGTGCCGGTCCAACCGCTTGTAGGGGTGTTGAACATTACAGAAGCCACATTCTCAACCGTGGCCCACTCATTATAGCCAAGTTGATATTTGAACAGGCCGTATGACTGGTCGTGGTCGTCATAACATGGCTCCTCGAGTTGGTAGCCAGTGTTGTTGGTGGTGCTGATGTAGGTGCAGGCGCGGTCGGTGGCATTGTCGTACCACCTCCAATATCCAGTCGGCTCGATGGAACTTGTAGTCTTGTCGCTGCCATCATGGCTGGCTATGGGTACGATAAGTTTGCGTTTCTCGCCAGGTTTAACGTAGTATTGGTAGGTCCATTGCGCCACTTGTTGGCGGCCGTCTTTCAGTCCTTCGGGGGCATAGTTGTAGGCATAGCCCGAGGAGTGTTGGAAAGTGTAAGGCTTGTAAGTATATTCTGTCACCGAGCTCCATGCCACGGGGTCTTGTGCTACAAAGTAGTCGGGGTATTTGGTGTTGACATTGACAAGATTACCAGCTACCAGACCGGTGTTGTTGTTGCTATAGAGACGTACCACCTTGATGTCGCTGGGCGTTTTGCCTGCTGGCAGGGTGATGCGCAAACTTTGTGGGTTAGTAGTAGCTGTAGTGCGTGAGTAGAATGTTTGGCCTTGTGGCGTTTTGTAAAATGCCCCTAAAATAGGCCAATCGGTCTTGATAGGTGTTATGTAGTCTTGGCTGTTTCCAATCATCTGCCCTGTGGCGCGGTCAACCAGATACAAGCGTGAGAAATTATTTTTATAACGCTCGCAATCGGCTGTTATATCAAAGTACGTGGCATTCTTACTGCAAGTGAAATAGGCTTGGTTTGCCGTTAAGTGCGAGGCGTCGGTTGTGATATAGCAGGCTCGGGCATTCGTCTGGTCCACCAGTCGGAAACTGTATTTGAGTGGGAACTTTGCGGGTTCGGCCGTTACGGCACCGTTGGCAGTGGTGAGGGGGTTGGTGTTGTCAATTTTGGCAATGAGCGCCACCACCTTTTGGCCCACAGTGCCGGCATTCACGTAGTTGAGGTCGAGAATGGCGGCGCTGTTGGCCGAGTTAAAAGGCGTGGTGGTGAGCGTGCTGCACCAATAAAGGCACTGCGTGTCGGTAATGTGCCCCTTGGCGGTGGTGGCAGGGGTGAGTTTGCCGTCGATGTTGGCCAAGGTGCCGTCGGCATTTTCGATGTACCAACGTATGTAGAGCGACTGGCCGGAGGCGTTCTCTTTCAGTCCTAAATCGGCCAGTATCTTATCATAGTAGTTGCTGAGTTTGATGGCCGTCACGTCAGTCTTGGTGTCGGCCGTAGAGCCAGATGCCACATTGTTGAGGTAGGCATGTGCCACGTTGGCATCGGCCACGGCCGTCACGCTCCAGGCACGGACTGTGGCGGTGTGGAATAATAACAACAATAGTAATGACAGACGTATGGTGAGATGCTTTGTCATAATGGTTTAGCGACTATACAATGATTGTTATGGACGCACGATGCACACACGGCACACAAGGGTGCGCCCCGTGGCGTTGTGGGTGAGGTAAAGTGTGTGGTAGGCCTGGCCGGTGGCGGTGCCAAAGGTGCCGGTGATGTAGCGGCCACGGGCGAACCATGAGGGGGCCGCGGCATAGAAGCCGGCCGGCGGTGCGGCAGGGTAAGTGTCGGTGCTGAAGCGGCTGAATGTCCAGTCGGCATCGGGCACGGCCGCACCATTGTCAAAACGTGTGACTTTGGGGGTGAGGCGGAACTCGCCGCCGGCGTTGAAGGTGCAGGTGAATGTGCCGTCGGCCTCCTTGACCGAGCAGGGCAGCACACCAATGGCGGGAAAGTCGAGCGGTATGAGGTCGAGCTTGATGTTTTGCAGGATGATGGGTATGATGCGCCAGTCGTTGCGGGCAATGAAGTGCCAGTTGCCATTGTCGTTGCTCACCACGCTGTAACGTTGCTGTGTGGTGGTGCCGTCGGCCATGGTGAGCCTTACGGTGAGCATGAATTGGCCAAAGGGGTTGGCGGGGGTGGTGCACTCGTTTACGTAAAGTGTTTTCCCGATGCTTGCGTCGTTGGCCACGGTTTGGTTCAGCACCAGATGGTATACCTGCTGTGGCTGTGTGCCGTTGAGGCGCGGCTGTTGCACCACTTGTGTGTTGGCATCGGTGGGTGTGGCCGAGGGGAACAGCATGACGTTTTGCACGCCGCTGGAGGCCGGATTGGCACTGAGGCGGTCGATGCTGATGGTGTTGAGGGTGATGTCGGCGCCGGTTTTGTTGGTAATGTTGAACTGTAGTTTGGCCAGCATGCGTACCACGTAGAGTGTCTTGGTTGTTTCGTTATCCTTGTTGGTAAGGCTCATGTGGCAAATGCCTGTCATGGGTATGCCTTGTGCGCGGCCCGTGGCATCTTTGGCTTTGGGGTCGAAGCCGTTGCCGTCGATGTGCCAGGTGGCTGAGGCTATGTCGGGCATGGTGCCGCCCTTGGCAAATGTGTGCCCGGTGCCCTGCTCGAGTTGCGCCAGGGATATGTTGGCAAAGGAGTAGAATGTCTTGTTTGAGGCGGTGGTTCGCAGATTGGTGGCCACTTTGTCGGCCTCAACGTTATTGGGGCTGGTGGCGGGTGTGAACACCTGTTCGATGGTGTGGTCGGCGTCGTTGACCATGATGACCACCCAATCCTCGATGAGTTCGTCGCCCTGCTCGTAGTTCCAACCTAATGTGGGTGAGGCGCTGGCCTTACTCTGGGCGTCTTTGCTTTGTGTGGCAATGCGCAGAGACAGCTTGATGGGTGTGCCGTCGGTAGCAGGGGGCGCTATGGGGTCGCTGCTGCAGGCCGCCAGTATGATTGACAATAATAGTATGCTGAGCAGGTGTTTCATTGGGCTTTACTTATGAGTTAGTTGACGGGTAAGTTAGTCTTGGCTTTACATAATAACATCGCTGTGCTTGTAGCGTTGCCATGGCACCACACGTATTTGCAGCGTGATGTTGAAGTTGTCGGGGGTGCGGGTAATTTTCCTGATGCGCACGCGGTAGATGTTGTTGCGCACAATGCCGTAGGCCAGGGGCAGGGCCAGGTTGGGCGCCGTGTCTGAACGGTGGTGGCGAATGTCAAAGTCGTAGGCACGGTCGTAAGCCTTGCTCTCCTCGCCGTTAGGCAAATAGGTGCCGAAGAAGCGCAGCCCCGTGGCGTAGGTCTTGACATCGTTGCTTTGCTGCAAGGCCACGCTGAGCGTGTTCTCGGCGGTATAGGCCACTATGTAGTAGGGGTTGGCAGCATCGTCGGGATTGGCGTGGTTGCCCTGCCGCACTGGATACATGGCGCGCAGCTGGGCGCTGTTCTGCGGCAAGGCATTGTAGCGGTTCAGCGCTACGTAGAAAGCGTTGTAGGCGTCGGCCGTGGTGGCCGGGTTGCCCTTGTGCAGTGTGAGCGGGTCGGCCACATAGCATGGTGTGCCGCTTTCGGTGCACTCGCCGCCAAGGTAGATGACACCGCCCGTGGGCGCTTGTGTGGTGGCGTCGGCAGCCATGCTTTGCTCGAACAAGGTGCTTTGCTGCGTGATGTTGTAGGGCCCTACGAACTTGAGGCGGAACTTGCTGCTGGTGGCAGAGCCGTCGGCATCGGTAACGGGATATTCGTAGTAGATGGTGCCGTCGGCCGCCGTCTTAAGATAGGCTGCATCGGGCACAAAATCAATGCGGGCGGCCAGGCGATCGAGGTCGATGGGCTGGCCGCTGGTGGTGGTAAAGGCGTCGTTGGCCGTGCCGGCATGGGTGCTGCCCGTGCCCACTATTATTTGCGCGTCGTTGGCCGATGTCATGACAAAGTCCGATTGGCGTTCGGGCCAGGCGGTGCTTTGGTCGGCATATGTGCCATTGTATATTTGTGTGCGCACCTCGGCCAGAGTGTGGCCATCGAGCGCGGCATAGTTGGCATTGGCCACCACCAGTACGTTGTATGTGCCATACTCCATGTTGGCAGGCAACAACCGGCTGCCGGTGGTGTAGGTGGTGGCGCCGAGCGGCTGCACGTCCCAGCAAAAGGCCCGCACGGTCACCTTGTCGGCATTGGCCGCATTGATGCCGCCTTCAGCCCCCTTGAAGAGTATGATGGTGATTTGGCTGATGCTGTTTTCGCGTGGCAGCCCCTCTTCGGCAGCAGTGGCGCGCTGCTTGCGTCCTGACGCCACTTGCACTTGCATACGCACATAGGTGTTGGGTCCCACCACCGGGGTGGCGGGCCCGGCAGTGTCATCGTGGCAGGCCGACAGAAGCAGCCAGGCGGTGCAGAGCAATGTGAGGTGATATGTCAGTAATCGCAGTTTCATTTGTCAGGTGGAATGATGTGGGTAGTAGAGAGAGGCTAAATGTCCTCGTTCTGAATGCGCACAGCCCATGAGAGAACGCCAATTTCGATGCTTGCATAGCTCCAGCTGCCGCCCTTGAGGTAGAACGACAGACGGTAGTCGTAGCCGCGGTCGAGGAATTCCTGTGCCGTGTAGTTACGTTCGGCCGACGAGCGCAGGCGTTGCAGAAAGTCGGCCAGGTCGATGCGCACCACGTTTTGCTGTGTCCTTTTGTTGTAAATGACGAGCTGTGCGTTGTGTGCGGCGTTGGCACCGCTGTGGTAAATGATGCGCGAGGTCATGAAATCGGCGTGTGCCATGCGGCCGGGCGCTTGCGTGTTGTTAGTGTTCGGGTTGGTAGTGACGGAGGCAGTGTTGATGGGGTCGGTGGTGTTCCACGTGGCGTATGGCGTGTAGCGGAGCGTGGTACGCCCGTCCACCGTGTTGTAGCCGTCCACCGCGGCGTTGCGGTCGGTGATGGTAAACGTAAAGTCGTTCACATCGAGGCCGGCCGGATTGTCAAGGTCGCGCAGCGTGATGTTAATCTGCTTTGTGTCGCGCACCAATGAGCAGGTGTCGGCCTGTGTGGCAAGCTTGTCGTTGTAGCTCACCGTGACGGGGCGGGCCGACTGCCCCACCCACAGCGTGTCGAGTGGCAGGGCAGCGTTGTCAACCATCATGGTGTCGGACACCCCGCTTATAGACTTGGCGGGCAGGGCAATGCGCAGCGTTTGCAGATTGTCGCTGGCCGACTGTGGTGCCGACACCTTGAAGCGTGCGCCCGCTGTGGCCTGGCATTCGGCATAGGGCCGCTGAAAGGCTACAGCTTGGTATTGGTAAGTGCCGGGAGCTATGTCGAAGTGTACGCAGAAGTCCTTGCTCTTGAGCGGCTGTGCAGCAGCGGTGTTCTGCACGGTGCGCTGTTCGAGATAGTGGCCGTTGGCATCGAACAGATAAACGCTCACGGCTCCCACGTGGTCGGTAAACATGTCGGCGCGCTGCAGGTTGTAGTTGTATTTGAAGTGTATGTCAAGCCCTTGCGGACAGGGGGGCAGGTCTTCCTTCATGTCGGCACATGAGGCCAGACCTGCTGCGGTGGCCAGCACGATGAGGGCTTTGCTGAGTAGGTGTGTCATCTCAATTTTGTGTGGGGTGTGTATGGTATGTATGCTGTGGCCGCACGGTTGGCGGCGTGTAGTGTCGGTATTGGTGGCAGCGCATTGTGTAATGGTGTGGCTGCAGAGGCAATATCCCGCTGTATTTTGCAGTGCGCCCAGCGGCAGGGCGTGGTGTGTGAGTATAGAAAAGCATTGGGGGCTCGCCATGAGCCGTGGGCTGTATGGTGAGCCCCCAATGGTAAGGTTATAAATTAGAGGTCAGCACCTTGAGTGTGCTTGCTCCATGAGAGTACGTTGATGCTTACAGAGATATAGTTCTCAAGCACATCGTCGGGGTCGTTAGTGAATGCGGGTATGGTGGCATCGCCAAGTGTCTGAATACTGTTCACGCTGATGTCGTACCAGTTGTTGCGCACTACGCCGTAGCGGCCAAGGAACCAGTCAATGTTGGTACCCGTGGCACTCGGATATATTAGGCTGTTGACGCCGGGTTTTACGTCCTGTCCTTCTACATTCCAAGGTGTGTCGCTGTCGCCAAAGTGTTTGATGCGCACGGCATAGTATGCCACGCCGCCCTTGTAGCGAACAATGTTGGGCAGAGCCTTATTGAGCTGCTCGGGTGTGAAGCTTTCAAGTTTCTCATCAGGAGCACCGGCTGCGGTGGTATTGTCCTTAAAGGTGGCCTTTGTGATGGTAGTTGCACCAGCTGTAGTGTTGTTGAAGGTGATGTCGAATGAATATGTGGTGTGCGTTTTAGTCCAAGTCTTCACGGCTGGCTCATTAAGCAGAATGTTCTTGAGGCGTTCGGCCAGAGTGGCTTTGGTGTAAACAACCTCCTTGTTGCCGTTGACGGTATACAGGTCTTCATCATAGGTTGTTGTGCCAGGTGCAGACATTTTAACACCAAGTACCACGCGGGTAGTTTGGTCCTGATTCTGAGCTGTTACCTGGAAGGTGTTCTCGTTGCAATACTGCGGGTGCTCGTTGCCAAACGCTGTGCTGTTGCCAAACGCTGTGCTCATGCTTGTGTTGCTGGCTATTCGGTTGTATTTGTCAGCATTGGCGGTGGTGGTAGCATATTCGGGGTCTTGGGCAAATGCCGTGCGGTAAAGTTTGACATTAGCGTTGGGGTTCACTGGTGTGTCCCACACAAAGCGGTACTTGTTGGCGTCTGCAGCCTTGTCGGAATAGAGTTTGTTCCAATTCTTGTCATACTGGCGCACGATGTAGCTATTCCTGTTGGTGTTGTCCACCGCCCAGTTGTACAACTTGTAGCTTATATTCTGGTTAGCCACGAGTTTGTCATTCTTGTCCTGTACAGTCACCTTGGCTACGGCACGCTCCACATAAATCTCTGCAGCGGGCTTCGACTTGGCTTCGGCTTCGGTGGTGTAGATGTTGTTGGTTACGTCGGCCAATGTCTTGACTTCGGCGTCCGTGGGGTCAGTTTTTCCGCCAGGTTTGGTGCTGAGCGGGGCGTTGGTCATGAATATGCCTTTGGTAGCTACGTTAGCGGCAAAGGGTGTTGTGCCGTCGGTATTTGTGCTGGCAATGGCCTTAGAGAAGTTGGCAAAGTTTGCAATTGTGGCGTAAGCTCCAGGTGTTACATTAGAGGCAAAAGTCAGTTCGTGTTTGGTGGCATCGACGGTAAACAAACCATTGTTGTTGAGCACAACCAAAGCGAAAAGCTTTCTGCCGCTTTGGGGCTTCGTGTCGTTGGTAAAGGCAATACGCTTTGTAAGCGTCACGTGGTTTGGGGTGTCGCCCACATTCTCAAAGTCACTGCTGTTGAGTTCGTAGGCACCTTTGAACGTGGCTTCATTCTCTTTGTTGTGTTCATCTTTTCCCTCAAAGAGCACGAGGTAAGCGTTCTTGATGCCGTACTCGTTGGCCAGACCGTCGTCGAGTTCGGCGCGGCTGCCGCGGTTGTTGTCGGTAGGCAGGTTGAGGCTCATCTTGACAAAGCCTCCCTTGCTCAGGTCGATGGGGTTTGACCCACCATTGTCTACTACATTGTCGCTGCTGCAAGCACCTAATGCAAGGGTGGCAGCGAGAGCTAAAGGTAAATAAATCTTTTTCATAAGTCTTATGTAAAGTTTATATAGAGTGCTTAATTGGCAGCTGTAATGAGCGCCAAGTTGCGCTTGGCCTCGTCGGAGCCGTTGGCGGCAGCCTGCTCAAAGAGTTGTTGAGCCTGTGTCAAATGGCCTTGAAGCAGGGCCAGCACGCCGCGGGCATTGATGGCGGCAGGCGTTTGGCCGGCACGCTTGAGGTAGCTCCTGGCGCGAGTGATGTCGGCCTGGCGCAGTGCCACGCTTGCAGCGTTGAGGTTGGCTTCGGTGTCGGCGGGATAAATGTTGGCAGCGGTTTCAATCACCTCGTTGTACTGGTCGCTGCCCGGCTCGTAAAGGGCCGCAATGCGGTACATTTTGGTGAGCGAGAGCAGCCTTGGCTCTGTGCTGATGAGGGCAGCGGCCTCGCGGTCGCTCATGGGGCGTATTTTGTACTTCACCTCATAGTCGGAGTGGCGCAGGTAGGGGTAGCACGCGTTGAGCAGAATGCTGTAAGCCTCGGGGTAGCGCTGCTTGAGCTGGGCATCTTTGGCGTCGGGGTCCATGTCGGCACGCACAATGCCGAGCAAAGCCTGCTTGTCGGCCATGTTGCTGCGCACGATAAAGGTGTCGAGCCCTGCCCAGTCCTCGGGGGTGAAGTCTACATGATACGTTTTGGCCGGTATGTCGTACTGGTTGCGCACATACTCCTTGAGCGTGGCAGCACGTCCCTGTGCCAGACGGGCATTGTTGGTCCACGACCCCTCGGGCGAGGCATAGCCGTGAATGCTGATAGAGGTGATGCTCACGTTGGGGTTGTGGCGCACGGTGTCGATGGTGCTCATTATTTTGTGCAGCTCGGCCGCATTGTTGTGGTAGTCGGGGTGCAGTTCGGTGCGGTTGACGGGAAAGTCGAGGTAAGCCTTGCCCTGCAGCGAGAGCACGGGGTCGTCGGCACTGACGGCGGGCATCACGTTGGCCAGGGCACACTTGCGCTCCCAGTGCGGATTGATGTCGACGGGTGTGCCGGCACCGTTGCCCACCAGATTGCCGCACCCGCAGGTGTCGGTGGCAATGCGCAGGGTGGCGTCGTTCATCCACGGCTCGAGGTCGATGGCCTCGCGGTAGTTGTAGCATTGGGCGGTGCCGTTGTGGCGCTGCAGCTCAATCGCGTCGGGGTAGTGCTTGTTGCCGTTGCGCAGAAATACGTAGTGCTGGCGGCGTCCGTTCACCATGATGGAGCGCAGCGTTTGTGTGTGGCCGTGCTTGTCCTCAATGACGGGGGTGAACACCAGCGTTTGGTTGGAGCGTATGCGCATGCTGTCCATGGTCATGCGCCAGGTTACCACCAGCGACTCGCCGGCCGGTTTGGCCATGGGGCGTGCTGCAAGCTGGTGCATGCTGTTGCCCTGTGCACAGGCGGCCAATGGCGCGAGTGCCAGGAGCGATGTGGCTATGATGTGTTTGATTGACATAAGTTGCTGTTTGATAGTAAGGGGGTTGAGGTGGTTGTGGCAGGCGGGGCGCATTGGGCCGGGGCTGCACACCCAAATGTGGCTGTGCACGCAGTGGGCATGCGTTTAGAACACGTACATCAGGCTGAGTGCCAGTTTGTCGGGCCCGAAGTAGTGCTTGTGGCCGCTCTCCTCGGTGGTGCCGCATTCGGCGCAAGGGTAACGCTTGTAGCTGATGTACTGATAGCCCACGCCGAGCGATGCCTCGAGGTTCCAGTGCCGGCCCAATATCCATTGGTAGCCGTAGGTAAAGCCACCCCCGGCGTTCCAGCCCTCGTAGCGTTTGTCGCGCAGGTCGGAAGGCCAGTTGTAAAAGGGCAGTTTGAAGCGCACCTTCTGCATGTCGAACTCGCCGCCCATGGCGTGCACGCCAATAAAGTGGCCGTTAAACTTGGAGCAGGGCCACCAGCGGTACTCGCCGAGCAGTTGCCAGTGTTTCCACATCTTGTCGTTGTTCAGGGGGTGTTTCCACAAGTTGAGGCTGTAGAGCACTTGCATGGTGCTTTTGCGCCCCAGGCCCAGCTCCACACCGAGGTTGGGCGTGAGGGTGGCGTCGTACAGCAGATTGGTTTTGACGGCCGCGTGTTGTGCGTTGAGGTTGAGGCATAGAATGCTGGCCAGCATCAGTGCCCCCAAGCGTTGCAATATGCGTTGTTTGAGGTTCATACGTGTTATCCTTTGGTGGTGTTCTGCGTGCGTTTGTTCTGCGTGCGCGTTATACTTATAAAAAGGAATGCAAAATTACTAACCTGTCATGTTTTATGAATGCAACAAATGTTGCGAAATGGCGTAGATACTATGCATCATTATGCGTGATTAGCAAAGTTTATACATTGGGGGGGGGTAAAATGTTAACTCCGCCTTACAAAATATTTTAGAGCAATTTGTGAAAAAAATAAGAGCGGACTTGCCGCAAACTCCGTTGTACAGAGTGTTGCAGCAAGTCCGCTTGCTATGGCGTGGTGCGCAGAGGATTTAGCGCACTATTTTGCGTCGGGTGTTGGTTATGAGCACCCCCTTGGCAGCAGCGCCTGCACGGCGGCCGCTAAGGTCGTAGTAGATGGTGGGTTGCTTGGGTTGGGCACCAGTGGTGGTAAGCTGGTCCACAGCCGTGCGATAGTCTGTGGCGTCAACAGCCGCAATGCCGGCATTGACCACCTTGTTGGTGGCCACATTGATGAGCAGAGCCACCACATCGAGTTTGGTCTTGTTAAACTTTACGGGGTTCAGCTTGTCTGGCGTCGCAATGGCGTCAAGCTCAAATGTGGCCGCAGCCTGGCAGGGCTTGTAAGCCTCCAGGGCATTGGGCAGTGCCACGTCGGTGCCGAGTGTGCGGGTAGTGGCAAGCACCACATCGTCGTAGTCGAGGCCAGCCACCTTGTCGGTAGTGCCAAGGAAGGGGGCAAACTCCGGCTCTGGAAATATGTCGGCGGTGGCATTGTTATAATAGTTCTCCTGCACCCAGCCATTGCCCGTGCCGCTCAGACCATTGCCCACGAGCACAAACTCGACCTTGTAACCCGCATTGCTCATGGCGCGTGTTGAGGTGATGCCGGCTTGGGCAGTCACCTCCTTGCCGTCGGCCGAGAGTTTGGCTTCGACAGCCACGTCGACGGGCACATACTGGTTGGCATAGGCCAGCCACTCCCGTTCAATGTATAATGGGTGGGCGCCTTTTGAGTCGGAGCCGAAATAGGGGTCGGTGGTGCCGTGACGCTCAATCGAGGCTATGGGGTAGCCGGTTACTGAAAGCGGGAATTGCTCTTGCGTCATGACCATCATGCTGTCGTTGAAGTGGTAGGCCAGTCCCACAAAGCGGTCGGGGTGCAGGCGCTTCATGGCCTTCATGGCAACGTAGCCGCGCGGGCAGTTGCCGCACCAGGTGCCTGTAAACTCCTCGATGACGGGACGGTGTGTGGGTATGAAAGCGCGTGCGTCCACCTCGAAGGCGGTGGGTGCAGCTGTGCTTGAGTTGGGCTGCCCGTTCACCTTGCTGATGCTGATGGCGGCGGGGTAAGTGCCGTCGGCCCCGATGGCGGGCAGGCTGACGGCCACTTGGGTGCTCTTGCCAAATTCGCCCGGCAACTGCTGTCCGGCGGGCAGGTCGCAGTGTTGGGTGAGCGGTGTGCCGTTGACGGTGTAGTCGATGTCGAAGGACTGCACGCCATTGGCGCCGTAGTTGGCCACTGTGACGTTGGTGGTGGCCGTTTGCCCTGTGATGGTGTAGATGGTGGCGGGCAGGCTGACAGAAGCACTGTTGGCTGCCACGCCGTCGATGCGTACTTTCATGGCCAAATTGGCTACGTCGGACTGGTCAACCCATTTGAGGTACTTCTTGGTAGAATGTATCATAAATCCGCCCTCGTTCTGGCTTTCGCACACAATCAGCGGATTGGCCGCATTTTGGTCGGTGCCAACGGCATTGATGGTGAAGGTGTAGCCCACATATACGCCACCCTCGGTGATGGTGTATGGTTGGTCGAGGGGTATGTAGGTGCTGCTGAAGGCCAATGCGGTGTCGGCGGGTTGTGTGCAGATGTCGGGCACATTCTGCTTTTTGCCGTCGATGGATTGGAGCGTGAGTTTCTTTGACAGCCACACTTTAAGGTTGCTGACAGCCGTGGTGTGTGGTATGCTGATAATCACCCCCTTGATGGTGGTGCCCGTGAGAGCCGGCTGATTGATGTGTATGGCCACGTCGTAGGTCTCCTTTTTGCCCGACCCGGTTTGTGCCAGGTCGGTGGTGCCGTCGTAGTAGCTGTAGTCCATGGTGGTGGTTTGTGCCACAGCCACGGGGCCTGTGCAAAGGGCCATGAGCAGAACGGCAAGACAGGTGTGTAATAGTTTCATGTGTGTGTGATGGGATTAAAGAGTGGGGCTGGTGTGTGATGCTTAGAATATAGAAATCAAGCACATCAGCACCACCCGTTAAGAGATTAGAGAAGTCCGGGGGCCGGCATAAGGCTCCCGGACTTCTCAATATGTATGTGTCACAATTCAGACGTGCGGCTTACTTGAACAAGCGCTTGCTTGTAGTGATGGTACCGTCGGCCAGGCGTGTGGTCTGAATGAACAAGCCCTTGCCAGGGCGGCTCACACGGCGACCGCTGAGGTCGGTGTAGGTAACGCCAGCTACCTTGCCGGTTTGAGCCACATTGCTCACAGCCGAGGGGTCCTCGTCGGTGGCGCTTATGTAGGTGATGGCCGACTTGCGCACTTCGCCACCACCCTTGTAAATCATTTGTACACCGATGCGGTCGATGCCCGTGACAAAGGTGTAAACCTGCCACATGCCGGCATAATTGACAAAGTCGAGCATGTCGCTGTAGGTGAAGGGTATTTCGGTGGTTTCGTAAGGGAACAGTTTATATTCATCGGGGTCGATGGTCAGAACGTCGTCGTCGAGGTAGATGCTGTAGTAGAGTTTGTTAGCATCGAGAATGTAGCCGTCGGCATCGAACTCGCTGGGTGCGAAGGCCAGCAGGCCGTAGCCGTACTCCTCGCTGAAGGGCATGTACGACATGGTGCTTGCGTCTACGGCAAGCGGTGTGGCGGCCTTTTCGGTCCATGGCTCAATGGTGGCGCCGTCGTAGGTGAACACCTGGTTGAACATTTTGTAACCCTGGTTGGCCACAAAGGTGCTGTCGGTGCTGAGTGTGCCCTTGTCGGCATCGTAGTCAAATGTGATGGCATCGGCCAGTGTGAGGCTCTCTATTGAATCCCCAATCTCGCTGTCCCACACCATGTTGTGCGACACGGGTTCGAAAAAGGCGTAGCTTGCTGTCACAGTGTCGAGGCCCATGTACTGGTGGCCGCTGAATGTGGCCTTGTTGCCACTGATGGTGCCCTTGGCCCAGCCAGAGGGAATATTCTTGTTGAGCCCGGCAATGTAGATGTCGTTGCCCTCGCGCACCGCCTTCTTTACGCGGCCGTACCTCTGTCCTGAGTCGTAGTAGGTGATGCTCATCTGGGTGGCTTTTGTCTCGTCCTTGGGTGCAACGGGCTGTTGGTCGAACACAGTGTACTGCTGTATGTAGTCGCCATAGCCATACCATTCGCCCGCCTCGGTACACATGCCGAGCAGCTTGCTGTCCTGTGTGGTGTTGACAAGTACGATGCTGTCGTTGCGCCACACGTATTTCACGGTCTGGCTCGTAGAGTCGGGCTTGAAGGTGGTGTAGGTTTCGCCGTCCTGTTCAACCTTGACGGGCACGAGTTTGTAAAGCCAGGCGTCGTTGCTCATGCCGTCGTACTCCTCGTGTACAAACTGCTGCGGCAGTTTTACCTCGATGGTGTCGCCAGTGGTGCGCTCGCCCTTAATCCATGCGTCTGAATAGTAGGCTCCGATGGGGTTGTTGATGTAGATGGTCTTGTTGTCGGGAGCCTCGACTATTTTGCCCCAAATGCCGTCGAACGGCAGTTGGGCCTCATAGCCCATCATGTTGACAAAGCTCTCGCCCGAAAAGTAGAAGTTGGCGTGGAGCTTGCCTTCGGGCTGGGCATCGATGATGGGGGCTGTGGTAGTGGTGCCGGTAGTGGAGGCTACGTTGAAGCGCTTGCCCGATGCGGCAGTGCTGCCCAGCTTGACGGCCGGCCGGAAGTTGGACTTTTTGGCCAAAGCTATGGCTTGCTTGGTTGGGGTAAGGCGCACATTGCGCGTGGCGGCGGTTTGTGCGGTAGCAGCCGAACTTGCTATAAGGGCTGCTGCAAAAGCTGTGTAGAGATGTCTCATAAGCTGTGTTATTTTGGTAGTTGTAAGGAGTTCTTAATTGTTGTATTGTATTTATAACGAAAGCAAAGGTA
>ERZ1031370.92-NODE-92-length-17892-cov-6.682962_pt1 | contig 17892 bp, 9 predicted proteins | sample MGYA00518176_ERZ1031370 | MGnify/ENA primary metagenome ERZ1031370 (study PRJEB33719, sample SAMN04261143) | wastewater metagenome | biome: rural village; feature: human; material: feces | host: Homo sapiens | place: El Salvador | collected 2013-01-07 ...
GCTCGACGAGTCTTCCTTTCGGCAGATGAGCAGCACGTTCTTCTCTTCGGCAACGTCTGATAGGTGAAGAGAGCGTGCATGTGGAAGTTCTTGAACGGGTTGATTTCGGCAGATGTTGTCCAGCCCAATGTCTGGATGTTGTAGATGAGCAACACGGTCTTGCCTTCAGAAGTGCCAGGCTTAGTGAGGTTCTGCTGGTCGATATTGTTCGACTTAGAGATGTATGTCACCATTGACGAGAGGTCGAGCCAAGAGTTCTTGTAGAAGATACCGCCGCGAACCAACGGAATGGTCACGCGCTTGTACTGCTCCTCGGTAGGACCGGTGCCGGCATACTCGCTGATGCGCGGGAAGCGTGTGGCGATAGTGGCGTCGGCTGTAAGACCGAACTGGTTTGTTACGTTGTATGTCATCTGCAAAGTGGCAGCATAGTTGAGCTTGTTCTTCGTAACGTTGGCAGGAGCAATGCTATGCTCTGTGGCTACGATAGATCCGTCTGCGGCTGTAGAATATGTATTGAAGTTGCCGAGATGGAAGCCACGGAAGCGTGACGCGGAAATCTGGTCTGCCGACATACGATAGTATTCGAGACGACCGCCGTAGAACAGCTTGAACTTGGGAGTGATGCGCCATTCGTCGGTGAAATAGAGAGCAAGCTTGTTCTCCGAACCCTTTGTGTATTCAGGACTCAGCTCGTTGTAACCGAAGGTCTCTGAGCGGTGTGCTGTCTGCGTAGGGTCGAGCGGATTGACGTACATCTGGCTCAGCGTACGAGGATAAGCCTCAACGGTGCCTGCCCACTGGAACGAAGACGAATAGTAGTTGAGGTGGTAGTACCACTCGTTCAAGCCAATCATCAGCTTGTGGTTGTTCAGCTGCTTGCTCATCTCGGTTGTAAGGAGGGCGTTGCTCACCTTGCCGACGTGCAGCCAAGTGCGGCGGCCTTCGATGAGTCCGCTGTATGCCGAACCGTCTGAAAGCTGATAGCCATCAGACTCAGCAACCTCAGAGATGGTGCTGCCGCCGTAGTCTACATAGTTGGCACGCGGAGCGTTCATATACTTGGCGTTCAACTTCCACAGCCAGCCGTTGTCAAACTGATACTTGCTCACCAAAGCCACCTCATTGGCACGGTTGTCGTTGCCGTCGGTCATGTTCCAGGTCTCCATCTTGCCGGTCTTGGTGTTCAGATAGCTGAACGAACCGTTGCGCTGCACGTATGAATCCATACCCGGGTCGAAACCTGCAAGCTTCTTTATGCTACCGTCGCCGGCGTAGATGAACGGAGCGGCATTGGCGAAGTTGCCGGGGTTCTTGCTGTTCGAATACTTATATAATAAAGAAATGTGACCTTTGCCGCCGTTCAGTATGCGTGTAAGACCCAAATGGTAGATTTGCGTGCGGTCGGCATAGTCGGTGAAGCGCAGCTTGAAGCTTCCCGGGTCGAAGTTCTGATACATTCCGGCGGTGTAGAGCCAGTTGTTTCCGATTCCGCCAGAGAGGTTAAGGTCGAAGTTCTGCATGCCGAAGTGGTTAGCCTTATAATTGAGTTTGCCACTGAACTTCTTCTCGCCCAACTCGCTGAACGCCGAGACAGCATAAGCGATGTTGCCGGTCTTGATGGCACTCTCCGACGGAGTCATAAGGTCGGTGCCTTTCAGCGAAGCGTCGCTGCGCCAGTGAGCAGAGAGCTTGTGCACGGACGACGAGTAAACGGCAGGCAGTCCGTTCTCGTATACCGTTACGTCTTCGCTCGGCAATCCGATCTGAATCTCACGCGGTTTGTTGGCGTCAGAAGCGTTGAGCATCACGTTGCGCTCTTCCTTCTTCTGCGGTTCCGAATCGTTTGTTGAATTGTTTTCTGTATGCGTCTGTGCATACATGCCCGTAGAGGCAGAAGCCAAGAGGGCGAATGAGAATGTTTTAAGTTTTAGGTTCATATCCGTTGTGTTTATGTTTTCGGTTGCAAAGTTACAAACTATAGCGGCTGATTGTATGTGTGCGTAAAATGAAAGTAGACATAAATCAAGGTATAGAAACTTATAACTTATTATATATCAGAATATTTAAGGCTTTAGTCTTTTTTATCAAAGTAAATGGTTTTATCTTAATAATATTAGCTAAATTTGCAGCATTAAAGCCAAAAACCCACTATTATGCGCATCTTTTTATACCTATTGTTCATCTTTTTGCCGCTGCAAGCTACAGCCCAAACCAAGTTGGCTACAGCCGGCATCTCTGGCGAGCAAGACCTGCTTGACCTTCTCGACAGCTATGTCGACAAGCGCGACGCATACTCCAAGCAGAAAGAAAAGAAGATTGACCAACTAAAGCTGAAGTTGCGAACGGCGGAAGACATTCCGCAGCGACTCGCACTTCTGAACAGTATCTATCGCGAATACTATACATACCATTACGATTCGGCAATGGTATACGTGAACCGCGGCCTCGCTCTATCAGAGAGCGAGAACAACGCCTACTACACAACGCTCAACAAGATAAATCGTGCGGCGGTGTTGTCTACGGGTGGTTTCTACAGTCAGTCGGAGGAGTTGCTTGAGGATATAAAGAAGAAGGGTGTGCCTAAGCAGCTAAAGCAATACTATTATTATACACGCACGTGGCTGTACAACTATTGGGAGGCGTTCAGCAACAAGTCGGAGTTCATGGACTATTACCATAAGAAGAAGTTCGAGAATCTGAAGCTCACGATGGAAGTCACAAGCAGCAAGGATGTGGCTCTGCATGCCTATCTTAGCGGCGAACTGGCTTTCCTCACCAACCCCATGAGCAAGGCTGTGCTGCAATTCTACACAAAGGCTCTGCTGAACAGCCGGGTAGACAGCCGTGTGCATGCCTCAGCAGCCTACTGCATAGCACGCTATTATCGCGAGTTGGGCGACACGCAACGATATGAAAAGTACATTATTGAAGCGGCTATCTCGGACATAACATGCCCTTTGAAGGAGAATCTTGCGCTGCAGGAGTTCTCTACATATCTGTATGAGAAGGACCAGAAGTATGCCGACCATGCGGCACGTTACATCTATTGTTCCATGGAGGACGCCCGATTCTACAACAACCGCCTGCGTATGCTCGAGATTTCGAGCATTCTGCCCATCATTGCCACAGCCAATCAGGAGGCGTTAGCGCATAAGGAACGTATCGTGAGAGGCGTGCTTGCGGTGGTTAGTTTTCTGTCGCTGATGTTGCTGGCAATGGCTATCTTCGGCTACAAGCAGAACAAATGGCTGGCAGGTAGCCGCCGAGAGGTAAAGACGCAGAACCGGCAGCTGAAGGAGCTGAACGAACGACTCATAGCGACCAACCATCGCCGCGAGACCTACATGCGTTTGTTCATGGACATTAGTGCGGTGTACATCCGCAAGCTGATGGAGTACCGTAAACTGGTGAGCAGAAAAATAAAGGCCAACCAAACGGCTGACCTTCTTAAGACTATAAACAGCTATAAGCTCGCGGAGGAGGAGGCGACGACGTTCTACACTCGTTTCGACCGCGCCTTCACGGAGCTGTATCCTGGTTTCGTTGACGAACTGAATAGTCTGCTGCTTCCAGAAGGAAGGATTGCGCAGCCATCTCCTAACACCCTGACTACAGAAGCGCGCATCTACGCGCTAATGCGTTTGGGTGTGACTGAGAGTCAGGAGATAGCCACACTTCTGTTCTACTCGACACAGACAATATACAACTACAAGTCGGCGATGCGCGCACGGGCTGTGAACCGCGACACGTTCGACGAAGACATCAACAGACTATGCCATGTTGGGTAATGGTCTTTTCCCTAAGATAAGAATTACTTCAGCAGGAAGTCCTCGGGGTGCTGGAATCCGTTGAGGTAGTCGCGGGCTGCCATACGTTTCTTGCCGGCAGGCTGCAGCTCTACAAGCTCGAGCCACTCGTCGACGGTAGCAACGAGAAGACGGCGGTTCTCTGCCTTGAGCGTTCCAACCTCTACGCCGTTAGAAGACTCGCCGGTCTTTGCTGCCTTGTACACCTTAAGCACCTGAGCCTTAGCCTGAGCGTCGCGCGGAGTGAGCATACACCATGCGCCGGGCACTGGCGACAGACCGCGCACGAAGTCGTAGATGCGCTTTGCTGAGAGCGAGAAGTCGATGGCGCAGGTCTCCTTGAATATCTTCGGAGCGCCGTGGTGAGCCTCGCTTTCCTGCTGCGGCTGCGAAGGCACGTCACCGTCGGTAGAGAGCACGAGGTCGACGGTGTCGGTGCAGAGCTCTGCGCCAAGCACCATGAGTCCGTCATAAACATACTCAACGTCAGCATCGTCGGGGATGGGGAACTCGCGCTGCGCGATGATACGACCGGTGTCGATGTCGTGATCGAGGAAGAATGTGGTTACGCCGGTGCGGGACTCGCCGTTGATTACAGCCCAGTTGATTGGCGCTGCGCCACGATAGTCGGGCAGCAGGGCGGCGTGAACGTTGAACGTGCCGAAGCGCGGCATAGCCCACACCACCTCGGGCAGCATTCTGAACGCAACAACCACCTGCAGGTCGGCGTTGTAACTGCGCAGCTCCTCAAGAAACTGCTCGTCTTTCATCTTCACGGGCTGCAGCACGGGCAGATTGTGCGCCAGAGCGTACTCCTTGACGGGCGAAGGGCGCAGCACCGATCCGTGGCGACCTACGGGTTTATCGGGCTGCGTAACGACAGCCACTACGTTATAACCATTCTCAACAAGTCGCTGGAGCGAGCCAACGGCAAACTCGGGTGTTCCCATGAACACTATGCGGAGGTCTTTCTTTTCCATATATCTTTTTACTTTTTTTACTCTTTTACCTTTTTACTTTTACAAAGTTACGTTTTTTTCGGCGAATATCATTCATGCTTGTAATAAAGAGCAAGAAAATTGTCTTTAAACTTACGGCATAACAAGAAAAAGCATTAACTTTGTAAAAGTAAAAAGGTAAAAAAGTAAAAAGGTAAAAGGTAAAAGGTAAAAAACAAAATAGGAAATAACAATGACACAGAAAGAAGACATTCAGAATGCCGTGAACGTGATGCGTAAGGGTGGCGTGATACTCTACCCTACCGACACGGTGTGGGGAATAGGCTGCGACGCAACGAACGCAGAGGCAGTGGCAAAGGTGTACAAGATAAAGCAGCGCGACGACTCGAAGGCACTTATCTGCCTCACCGACTCGGTAGACCGCGTGCAGCGCTACGTGCGCGACGTGCCGCCAGTGGCTTGGGACCTTATGGAACTTGCCGAGAAGCCGACAACAGTGGTGCTCGACGGCGCCGTGAACCTCGCCCCGAACCTCATCGCCCAAGACGGCAGCATCGCTCTGCGCGTCACCAACGAGCCGTTCTCGAAGGAACTTTGCTACCGTTTCCAGAAGGCTATCGTGAGCACAAGCGCCAATATCAGCGGCGAACCGACGGCACAGAACTACCGCGACATTGCGCCGGAGATACTGGAGGCTGTCGACTATGTGTGCTGGACTCGTCGCCAGGAACACAAGCCGCACACTCCGAGCAGCATTATCAAGCTCACTAAGGACGGACAGGTAACCATCATACGCAAGTAAATGGAACAGACTGCGATTGACAAGAAAGACGCAACGCTGGAAGAAAGGCTGTACGCTTGGCGCACGAAGCATTTTTCCGACCGTCAGGCGACTATCATCCTCGCCCTCTGCATCGGATTCTTCGCGTCGGTGGCTGCCTACGTGCTCCACTCGATAATTCACATCATACAGCACATGCTGACGTCGAGGTTTCATGCCGACACGTTCAACTGGCTCTACCTGATGTTCCCGGTTGTGGGCATCTTCTTAACGTCGCTCTTCGTGCGCTACGTGGTGAAGGACAACATCTCGCACGGTATCACGCGCATCCTCTATGCTATATCCTCGAAGCAGTCGCGACTGAAAGGACACAACTGCTGGACATCGGTTGTGGCGTCGGCTATCACCATCGGCTTCGGCGGATCGGTAGGTGCCGAGGCGCCTATCGTGCTCACGGGTTCGGCTATCGGTTCCAACCTCGGACGACTGTTCGGCATGGACAAGAAGAAGCTGATTCTGCTTGTTGGCTGCGGTGCTGCCGCCGCCATCGCCGGCATCTTCAAGGCGCCCATAGCCGGACTGGTGTTCACACTCGAGGTGCTGATGGTCGACTTGAGCATGGCGTCGCTGCTGCCTATCCTCACGGCAGCTGTCACGGCTACGTGCTTCACGTATATCTTCATGGGCAGCTCGTCGCTGTTCAGCTTCCACCTCGACAGCATGTGGGGCGTGGAGCGTGTGCCGGCGTGCATCATCCTCGGCATCGCCTGCGGACTTGTGAGTCTCTACTTCATACGTTCGATGTCGGTATGCGAGGGCATGTTCGGCAAGCTGAAGCAGCATCGCTGGGCTAAGCTCGCGCTGGGCGGAGTGATGCTCAGTTCGCTCATTTTCGTGTTCCCCGTGCTCTACGGCGAAGGCTATTCTGCCATCAACGTGCTGCTCAACGGCACGAGCGAGGCAGACTGGAACGAAGTGCTGAAGAACTCTATGTTCTCGGGCGACGGCAGATGGCTCATCGTGTTCATTGCGCTCGTCATTCTGACCAAGACATTCGCCACGGCTGCCACAAACGGCGGTGGCGGTTGCGGCGGTACGTTTGCGCCGTCGCTCTTCGTCGGAGCCTTCACTGGCTTCCTCTTCTCGCGACTTTGGAACATGTATCAGGTGGGCATCTACATACCAGAAAAGAACTATACGCTGCTCGGCATGGCTGGCGTTATGGCAGGCGTTATGCACGCGCCGCTTACGGGCATCTTCCTCATCGCCGAGATTACGAACGGCTACGATATGTTCATGCCGCTGATGATTGTGAGCATTGCCTCGGTGATGACTATCAGCATCTTCGAGCCGCACAGCATCTACGCCATGCGTCTTGCTCGCGAGGGCAAGCTCCTTACTCACCACACCGACCGCTCTGTGCTGACGCTGATGAAGATAGACAGCGTGATAGAGTGCGACTTCACCGCCGTTACGCCCGACATGCCGTTGGGCAAGCTGGTGAACGCTATCTCGAAGAGTCACACGTCGTTCATACCGGTGCTCGACAACGCTGGTTCGCTACTTGGCGAGATCGACATTACGAAGATTCGACACATCATGTTCCGCGCCGAACTCTATAACAAGCTCACTGTTCAGCAACTGATGCTGCCCATTGCAGCGCAAGTTGGCGAGAGCGATTCGATGGAGGAAGTGATGCGCAAGTTCGATCTTAAGGGCACACGTTATATGCCCGTGGTGAATGTCTCAGGACATCTCACGGGATATATCTCGCGCTCAAGAGCGTATAGCATGTACAGAAAAATGGTAGCCGACTTCTCGGCGGAATAGTACAATTGAGAGTTGAGAATTGAGAGTTGAGAATTGAGAGTTATGATTACCTTGAGAATTTTATAAATAACTCAAACAATAGCTCAAACAATAGCTCAAACAATAGGACATATCATAACTCTCAACTCTCAATTCTCAACTCTCAACTCTAAAATCAATAAAGGGCAGACTCCACAATAGAGTCTGCCCTTTATTGATTTTAGAACGGATAACCGATTGCAAAGTGCAAGCTCTGGCTATCCTTAAATTTGTCGAAGTTGTAGAAGCCGTTCTTGTACGGCAGGTGCAGACCTACACCCCAATCGAGGCGAAGCACGAAGAAGTCGAGGTCGTAGCGTATGCCGATGCCCGTGCCGACCGCCATCTCCTTAAACATGTTCTTCGGTTTGAACACCGCACCCGGACGGTCGCTGTCGCTGCGCAGCGTCCACACGTTGCCTGCGTCGAGGAACAATGCGCCGTAGAGGTTGCCGAACATACGCGGACGATACTCGAGGTTCATCTGCAACTTCAAGTCGCCGGTTTGGTCGAGATACGAGAGGTAAGAAGTCTGGGCATGATAGCGACCCGGACCGATACTGCGCACGTTGAACGCACGAATGCTGTTGGCGCCGCCTACATAGAACTGCTCGCTGTACGGTGCGCTTATCGCATTGCCATACGCCCATACAACACCCATGTTCACGTGTCCGACGAGCGTGCTGTGCTCCGTCACCTGCCACGTCTTGCTATAGTCGGTCTCCACTTTCAGGAACTGAGCGTACGGATTCTTGAACATCGTCTTCTCCTTGTCAGTCCACTTCTCGCCGAACGCCATGTATCCGAGCGAAAGCAGATTGGCAGCCTCGCTCACCGACACCTGCCAGAAGATAGGATTGTGAAGGCGCGCCGGCGACTGGTATGTGAATGTGTAGCGCATCTTAGGCACAAGCTGGTCGCTCATCGCCACAAGCAGGTACGGACTCTTGTTGACGAGATCGGTGAACGCCGGCGTCATGTGCTTCATGTACTCGTACTGCAGTATGAGCGGCGAGAACTGGTGCTGCACGATGGCTCTCGGCTGCGTCTTGTATGTCAGCTCGCCCGACACGATGTGGCGCTGGAAGAAGCCCGAGCGGTTGAGCACGTCGAACGATCCCTTGATGAGCGTTGTCGGCGTAGCATAGCGCTGGCGTATCGGCTTGCCTTTTCTGCGGCGTATATGGCGCAAGCGGCGCAAGATATTGTTCACAAACAGCAGGCGCGGCATCTCTACCGACACATCGGCACCGTATTCGTACGAATTGAACTTCGAGCTGCTACCGTCTGCCTGATGTCCTGTCTGCCATTCGTACGAGCCTTTCAGATTCACGGTGAGCTTCTCGCCGCCTCGAAAGGCGTTGCGCTTCACCAAGCCGAGATTCAGTCCCGGACCCACACGCCCCGTCGTCTTTCCTACCAGGTTGCCCTCAAGATAAACGTCGTATGGCTTGTCGAACACGCAGTTGAGCGTGAGGTCGAGCGTGTCGCACGTTGCCGAAGTGTCACGCGGAGCGAACGCAAGGTCTACACGCGAGAAGAGTCCCTTCGCCGTGAGCGTGTTGATGGTCTGCTGATAGTCCTGATAGCTGTATAGCTTGCGGGGCTTTATCTTCATGTCGCGAGTGATTACGCTGCGGCGCATCGGCTCGCGCTTGCCGTTGTAGACGATGGTGTAGTTGCGGCGGCGTATGGTATCCTTCAGTTGCTCCAGCACCGACTGCTTGCGCATCTCGAGATTGATGCGACCGACGTACCACTTGCGACCTACCGCGGCAGGCAGACTGTCGGCGTAGTGCAGACGCACCTGCACCTCGCCCGGCTCGGCGATGGTATCGGCAAGATATGTGGCGTAGCTCGGCTGATAGTAGAAGAAGCCGTTGTTGCGAAGGAGCGTCGAGATGCGTGTTCGCTCTGCCTCAAGCACCGAGACGTCGAACGGATCGCCGGCTTTCACGAGCGACTCCGACGCCTTCTTCTCGATAAGTTCGTTGGCTTCTTCGGGGAAGTTGTGGTATGTCAGCGTGTCTACGGTGTACAAGTCGCCGAAGTTGACGCTGTACTTCACCTTCGCCGTGCGCGAACTGTCGGATGTCAGCACATCGTAGTTGACATAGCCGCCGAAGTAGCCGCGCGCACGCAGCAACTCGCGCACCACCTGCGCATGCAGCTGCGGATTGACCGAGCTGAGCAGCACCGGCGCCTTGCCGAACGTTGTGCGCATCCACTTGCCTATGCCGCCGCGCGAATGTTCGAAGGCGTTGTATATCCACAGACGGTACGACGGTATGCGGTAGTACGGACTGCCGAAAAGGGCGCCGTTGGGCGTTGTGGCGAGCGCCGCCTCCACTTCCTCCTGCGTAGAGTAGAAATGGTCGCAAGGCTCGTAGTTCTCGTACCCGGTCTTGCGCAAGCCCGTGAACAGCTTGTCGTCCTCGGGCACAGAACTTGTCGACGAACAGCCGACAAGCACCATTACACAAATTATTATATATAGCGTATTCTTCATAAACCTTTACTTTTTATCGCCCGAAAGCGCCGTTTTCGTTTTCTTAACCGCCGTCGAGTCCTTCTTCTGCGCTGCCGTCGAATCGTTGTTATTCACAATCGTGTAATTCTTCTTCTGAACCAGCGCACCGTTCATCGGCATCGTGTATATGTCATCTGTCTTGCGCTTGAAGCGGAAGATGTCTTTCAGACTCTGCAGCTTGCGGCGCCATACGAAACCGCCGCCAAACTGTCCGACGTAGCCTTCGAGCCAATCGTACGTAGCACGGTCGTAGAAGAACTTCAGATACTTGTTCGAGTTGGGCGAGAGGCGATACTCCATCGCGATATTATCGAAGAACGTGTCGTTCTGATTCTCTATTTCGGCACCGCTCGACACCTTACCGCCTATCACGATGCGCAGTCGGTTGTTGAGGAAGCGCTTCGAGAACTTGAACGAGTAGTCGGTGTGTACGGCGCCCGAGCCCAACTGCGTGTTGTCCATGCCGAACGAGAGGTCGAGCGTGCGCAGCGCGTTGCCCGATATGGCTGTAATCTGCGAACTGAGGAACGAACTGAGCGCACTGTTCATGTTGAATGCGCCGGCGCTGGTGTCTGAGAGATACATGCCCGTGGTGAGCATCGTAACGGCGAGCTTGCCGCGGTTCTCAACCGACTGTGTCATCAGCTCGTTGTGAATCTCCTGGTCGTCAGGCGCGTCGATAGTAAACTGCAGACCCATGTCGTTGAGCGTCTTCGTAAGCTCCACGCCGCACTCGAACGTCACGCTGCGTCCTACGCCGGCATCGTTCGTCACGGTAGTCTTGTTCTCCTCCGTCGCTGTGATGTTCAGGCGCGGGTTCATTGCGTCGCCGAAGAACTCCACGTAGCTTCCGTCCTTGATGGTGAACGTCTTTAGCGGGATAACCGGCAGCGAGTATTTCATCTCGCCCTGCCCTATCGTGTATCTGCCGTAAAGACCAAGTCCGTCGGCTTCGGTATATTTCATTCGCAGTTGGCCGCCTCCTACGATATCCACGTAGTTCGACTTGTCTGCATTCAGCGCGCAGAGCACATGAGCGCCCTCGTCGATGTTCACCGTGAGGTCCATCGTAAGACCCGTAAGCGGCGGACGCACCACCTGCGTAGCTCCCGGGTTCTTGAAGTTCACGAACTTCACGAGTCCGTCGAGCTGGTTGTCGGTAGAGAGCGGCGAGTCGCGCAGAATGTACGTGATGTCCGACGAACCGAGCACGTCCAGACGACCGCGGAAGCGCAAAGCGTCGAGCGGTCCGTCGGCAAGTCCGAGGAAGTTGACGTAAGCCTTGCCGAACGCCTCCGAGCGAGCCTTCTGCTTCGAGTCGATAAGCAGATAGTTGGTTGCACGCATACGCATATACATCGTCATGTTCGACATATCGGCGAAGTCTACATTGCCGTAGAGCGTGAGCGGATTGCCGTTTCGTGCGAAGAGCTGGAAGTTCTCGAACTGCATCTTGCTGTCTGTTATCGTCACCGGGTCGTCGCAGAGTCGCATCTCCACACCGTAAGGCTCACTCGCCACGTAAGCCGAGTCGAACATCAGTTCGCCGTCAACGTCCAAGCGGTTGAGCTGTCCGTCCACCTTCACGTGTCCGTCGGCATAGCCCTTGAAGTTGAGCAGTCTGTCGGGCATGAAACCGTTGAGCAGCAGCAGCGGAGTGCGCTGCAGCTGCACATCTGCCGAGAGATGGCCAAACCCACTTGTCACGTACGTACCGCTGAGTGTGCATACCTCGTAGTCGTCTACAGAGAATGTGCCGTCGACACAATGCTCGTTGCCGCCTTCGCGCGGCATGTATACGAACTCGCTCGCCACATCGCCAATCTTGCAGCCCTCGTACGCCATCTTGTCCACACTCACGAACGAAGACACCGACATTACGCCGTTGTCGGCGATATAGTGGAAGTCGCCGTTCATCACGCCCGACACCTTCGGAGCATACGGAATGACGGAGAGCACCTTGGCAAGGTCGAACTTCGTCAAGCCGATTGTGATGTCCTGCTGTGCTTCGGTGCTGTCGTTGCTGAACACCTTCACACCCATGCCGTCGTCTGCCAGCAACTTCATGTCAGCCGATATGCGCTTGTTGTCGGCGAAGAACACATAGTTGCCCTTGTTCACCTTGAACTGCTTGTAGCCGAACACCGGGTCGATGCCGCCGAGCGACACGCGCACACCGTTCTGCTCCATATCGGCTTTCAGTCCGAGCGCCACGCCGAGACGGTTGCGGTCGTCGAACACGCGTGTGCCGAAGAAGAGCGACTGCTTGTAGAACGCGCCGCGGAAGAGAGCGTTGAAGACGTACTGCTTGTTATATCGGTTGTTGCGTATCTGTCCTTCGAAGTCGGTCTTCACCGAGTCCGACCGCACGGCTACGCGTATCGTGTCGAGCTGCATGCCCGAAGCCACGAGCGAGTCGATGCGCACCGTGCCGTTGATGCCTTTCACGGGCGACGTGTTCATGTTTATATATGCGTCCTGGAACTCGTAACCGTAGTGGCGTGCCGTGCGCGAGATGATGTTCTCCTTGCCCGCATCGAGATAAACGGAGAGTTCTGGCAGGCGTTCGCGCAGTCGCAACTGGTCGATATATCGCTCGTTGCGCTGCTTCTTAGCCTCAACGCCTATCGACGAAAGACGGTTGAGGATATGTTCTACCGAACCGCTGCCGTCGAGTCGCAGCGCAAAGTCGCCGCACGTCACGTTGGCGTGTGTTGAGTCGCGGCGTGTGAAGATGTCCATCACCACGTTCTCCGGTCGGTAAGCCGCTGCCGAGTCGCGCACTACGATGTTTCCTATCACGCCCTTCACGCTGTGTGTCGATGCAAGGTCCGACTGCACGTCTACATGCGCGGTCATCGACGTCGTGAGCGGTGTCTTGGTGATACCGAGTTTGTAGAAGTCGGCATAAAGCAGGTTGCAGAGCAGGTTTGCGTCAATGCGTCGGTTGTCGAGCACGGTGCGCAGGTCGATGATGCCGTTGAGCAGCGGTGTGCGACTGTCGAGCAACGCTCTGCCGACACCGTTTTTCACCTCAGCCTGCAGACTCACGTTCGAGAGGTCGTAGCCCGAATAATGGAAGTTGCCAACCCTTACACGTGCATCCATTCGGGTGCGTGGCGAGAGGAAGTCGAAGCCTGCGCCGTCGGCTGTCAGTTCGCCGCTGAACGAATGTAGACCGCTGCCCGGCATGAAGTTCTGCAGGGGCAGAGCGTACGCCGTCAGATTGGCGCGGTATGCCATAGAACGCATGTTGAACGCGCCTCTGCCTCGCACCGAACCGCCACCCTGCGTAGCCACGAACTCCGTAGCATACTGCGGTCCGTTCACCTTGCAGTTGCCTTTCAGCGTTATGCCGTCGGGTATGCGCACCGCCGTGTTCTTGTCCAGACCCAATGCTGGCTGCAGGAAACTGATGTTGTCGGCACGTGCGTCGAGGTTGATGTCGGCTGTGAGACGGTCGGGGTCGGTGAGGTTGCCCGCCTTTCCGTCCGCCTTTATGTTGAATGCCGTGGGGAGTTTAGCCGAGATGTCGCGAATCTTAAGGTTCTTCATGTTGCCGTTGATGTCGGCATGAAGGGCGAGTGGCTGTTCGGGCAGTCGCAGCACAAACTGCAGGGGCATCATTCCGAGCGCCAGCAGCATGTCCGACTTGCCTACGGATGCGTCCATCTTCAGACGCATCACGCCTGGGTTAGTGTCAGCGAAGGTAGAGAAGTCCATGTCGGCACTCGCCTTGAGCCACGACACGGGCGTAGTAAGGCGGAAGTCGGGCAGCGCTATGTGCGCCGTGTCGAGCCGCACGTGTCCCTTTGCGTCGGTCACGCTCAGTCCGCTCTGCTCGCGGAAGGCGCAGCGGTTGAGAGCGAGTTGCAGCTTGGTGGCTTCCTGCTCGAAGCAGAGCGAGTCGATGCGCAGCGAAACGCCTTTCAGTGCAATGTGATTCACGTCGAGTCCTTTCTGTCGCATGGCGAAGTTGTTGTCGTAGTTGACGAAGCCGTCACGCCAGTCGAACGTGCCTACCTTGTATACGCCCGTACCGAGATTGATGTCGCCGTCGGTAGCCGACGCATCGGTCAGTCCGACGCCTATGGCGAGTGTGTCGCCGGGCATGTGTATCTTTACAGCCGAACGCTTCACAGCCAGTCGGCTGAAAGCTATCTGCCATTTGTTTTCTGTTTTTGTCGTGTCCTCTGGCACGGTGTCGCTGAGCGCTATGTCGAGGTTGGCGTCTGCGAGGAGCACTGGTCCGAGCGCCACCTTCTCCTTCTTAAGCGCCACGCGACTCGGCTCCACCTTCAGTCGTCCTACGCCGCCATTCACACGTGCCGAGGGCACGAAGTGTGCGGTATTGATGTTCACCTTGCGGAAGTCGAGGTCGGTTACGTCTACGTTGCCGGCGAAGAGCGGCAGGAGTCGCACGCCCACGATGAGTTCGTCGGCAGCGGCTATGGTGTCGATATGGTTGTGCAGCGAGTCGTTGGGCTGCGTAGCGAGAAGCCCTTGCACGCTTAGGTCGAGCGGAAAGCTAAGACGCACGCGTTCTACCGACACGTTCATGCCGGTTGACTCGGAGGCGTATCCTGCCGCTTGCCTTACTGCCCAGTTCTGCACGGGCGGTATGTAAAGCAGCACAGCCAAGAACACAAGAAGTGCTATCGGCGTGGCAAGTATGGCTGCCGCAATCTTTAAATATCGTTTGTATTTGGGCTTCATTCTTTTGTATTGTTTGATTTTTATTTTATAGAGCTGTTAGGGGGTGCAGTTGTCTCAACTGCACCAACACAGCAAACTGCACCAACACAGCTAACAGCCCTCCCTTAGAAAATCAATAGGTTGGTGCACTTGAGACAAGTGCACCCCCTGATAAACTGCACCCTCTGAATTAGAAAGCTAATAGGTTGGTGCACTTGAGACAAGTGCACCCCATGATAAAGTGCACCCCCTGAATTACCTTGCTATCTCCTGCCACAGACGGTCTGCCGGCACTCCTGCCTCAACGCATATCTGTTCTTTCGACACGGGGTGTACGAACTCTACGCGGCGCGAGTGGAGCGAGATGCTTCCGTCGGGGTTGCTGCGCGGCGCGCCGTACTTCAGGTCGCCCTTTATCGGGCATCCCATGTGTGCCAGCTGACAGCGTATCTGATGATGTCTGCCGGTGAGCAGCGTCACTTCGAGCAGCATATAGTTGTCCGACACGGAGCGCACCTTGTACTTCAGTATCGCCTTCTTTGCGCCCGCCACCTCTCTGTCGTGGGCGTAGCTCTTGTTCTGGCGCTCGTTGCGCGTGAGCCAGTCGGTGAGCGTTCCTTCGGGCGCAATGTCGCGGCGCTTCGTTATCGCCCAGTAGGTCTTGTGCACATCGCCGGTGCGGAACATGTCGTTCAGTCGCGACAGCGCCTTTGATGTCTTGGCGAAGACAACGAGTCCGCTTACGGGTCTGTCAAGTCGATGCACCACGCCGAGGAACACGTTTCCGGGCTTGTTATACTTCTCTTTGATATACTCCTTTACGATGTCGGATAGCGGTTTGTCGCCGGTCTTGTCGCCCTGCACTATCTCGCCGCTGCACTTGTTGACTATGATAATATGGTTGTCTTCGTAGACTACTTTCATTGTTTGCTTATTATAAAAAGACACAAAAAGGGTGCATCAAAATAGAAGTTAAAGGAAGTTGGGGCTCCCGATAAGTTCAGTTTTGAAACACCCTGATTATCGTAAAAAATCTGTTTGCAGACAGAATTACATGTTCATGCCGCCGTCTACCTGGATAACCTGGCCGCTAACATACGATGACATGTCAGAAGCGAGGAACAAGCATACGTTTGCGATGTCTTCTGTCTGACCGCCGCGACGCAATGGAATCTTCTTCATCCAGTCCTTGCGTACGTCCTCAGGCAGCTGTGCTGTCATAGGTGTCTCGATGAAACCCGGAGCGATGGCGTTGGCGCGTACGCCCTTGGGGCCGAGCTCCTGAGCGATTGACTTAGCCAGACCGATCATACCAGCCTTAGAAGCCGAGTAGTTGCACTGGCCTGCGTTGCCGTGAACGCCTACAACAGACGACATATTGATGATTGAACCGCTGCGCTGACGGAGCATGATCGGTGCACAAGCGTGGATGAAGTTGAATGCCGACTTGAGGTTCACGTTGAGCACTGCGTCCCACTGTGCCTCTGACATGCGGAGCATCAAGCCGTCCTTTGTGATGCCGGCGTTGTTCACCAGCACGTCGATAGAACCGAAATCTGCATGTATCTGCTTTACAACCTTGTCTGTCTCCTCGAAATCGGCAGCATTGCCTGCGTATGCACGACAAGTAACGCCCAGAGCCTCAATCTCCTTACGTGTAGCCTCAAGTCCGGCAGCCATGTCGTCGTTGAGCACGAGGTCGGTGAATGCGATGTTTGCGCCTTCAGAGGCGAACTTCATTGCGACAGCTTTTCCGATGCCGCGGGCTGCTCCCGTGACGAGGGCAGTCTTACCTGTTAATAATCCCATTTCTTTAATTATTTAATAAATAAAAAATTCTAATTGTTGAGTTTCTTGCCGAGCGCTCCGTACACCACCTTCGCCACGAGCGGCTTGCTGGCTTCTTCGGTGAGCCCGTGTCCGATGCGTCCGTAGATGAACGGCACTTCGAGACCTTTTATGCAGTAGTGGGTGATGTCGGCTACAAGGTTCACGTCGTCGATGTCGAACTCGCCGTCTGCCTTGCCGTCTTGATACACCTTGCTGAAGAGGTCTATCTCGTAGTCGTCGAACTTCTTGCGCACCTTCTCCACCATCCAGATGTTGCGGAAGAACTCGGCGCGCAGGTTGCCGTTGCGCACCACGGTCTCTCTAATCATGCTCAGATGGGTATAGATAAGCTCTATCACCTTGTCAAGCGGGCGCATCTTCATGGCTGCCACCTCGTCGAGCTTGTCGCTCAGGCGTTCAAGCTCCGACTCTATCACAGCCGAATACACTTCTTCCTTGCTGTTGAAGTAGGTGTACAGCGTGCGGCGACCCTTGCCCGACGCCACGGCGATATCGTTCATCGTGGTGTTAGCCACGCCGCGCTTGGCGAAGAGTTGGCGCGCGATATCAATGAGTTTCTGGCGTGTCTTGGATATTGACATATTGAATGATTACCCCTTTCCTGTTTGTTATACCTATTATATATATGCGTTGCGCATTGCTGCACACACGCCTTGTAGCGTGCTCTGCTTGCAGGCACGAAACGCTTGCACACACTACGTATTAATGTGCAAATTTACAGCATTAATTTCGAAAAAGCAAATAAATTCGACTTATTATGCTCTCTTTGTGTCTCATAGCGCCACAAATAGCACAAATCTTGCGCTATATCACGAATTATTGCTGTTAAAAAAATATCGTTAGCTGCGCAATAATAACAACGGATTGAAAGCGGATTTAGGGGGTGCACTTGTCTCCGCTCGGCTTTGCCGCTTGCCAGAGCAAGAAGTGCACCAACCGAGCAAGAAACGGATTAAAGCGGATTGCTGCTTGAGAAGAATCAACAACGGATTAAACGGATTAAACGGATTTAGGGCTGCGTTATGTTAACAACGGATTAAAGCGGATTGAACGGATTTTCGATTGAGATATTTAACAACGGATTGAACGGATTTTGGCTGCCTTCAAGGGGGTGCATCCGTTTAATCCGATTAATCCGTTGTTAAACATCTCAGCAACAGGAATCCGTTTAATCCGATTAATCCGTTGTTAAATCTCTCAGCAGCAGGAATCCGTTTAATCCGATTAATCCGTTGTTAACATAACGCAGCCATTAACGCTGCCAACGAATCCGATTAATCCGATTAATCCGTTGTTAACATAACGCTGCCAACGAATCCGTTTAATCCGATTAATCCGTTGTTAAATCTCTCAAGCAGCAATCCGTTAAATCCGTTGTTAAAAATGTAGCAGCAGGAATCCGTTTAATCCGATTAATCC
>ERZ1031370.93-NODE-93-length-17852-cov-7.044951_pt1 | contig 17852 bp, 10 predicted proteins | sample MGYA00518176_ERZ1031370 | MGnify/ENA primary metagenome ERZ1031370 (study PRJEB33719, sample SAMN04261143) | wastewater metagenome | biome: rural village; feature: human; material: feces | host: Homo sapiens | place: El Salvador | collected 2013-01-07 ...
CACGTTTTTTATTAATTGAGAGTTGAGAGTTGAGAATTGAGAGTTATGATATGTATTGTTATCTACAAGATATTCTTAAAGCTTTTAGTTGACCAGTTCCAATCTTTGTTATAAAGTAGGTTGGACCAAACAGCAATAATAAACAAAAAAGGTAATCATAACTCTCAATTCTCAACTCTCAATTCTCAATACAGTAGCATTACTCCTGCGAACGCTGCCCAACATATCATCCTTATAGGGTTTACCTTTACGAACTTTGTGCCTACGAATGTGGCAGCGAAGATGGCGATGCTCACCCAGAAATGCCACGGACTGATCTTCGGCGACGAGAAGTTCTCGGGCGTCATCAGCAGAAGTGCGGCTGCGGCGATGAGGCCCACCACGGCGGGGCGGAGACCCGACATCACGTTCTGCACGGTAGGCGTATTCATATACTTCATGAACACACGGCAGATGAGAATCATCAGTATGAACGACGGCAGAACGAGCGCAAGCGTTGCCGTAGCGCTGCCCAATATCGAGAGCCATTCGCCCATGCCGGCATTGTGTACGGCGGTGTAGCCGCAGTATGTGGCTGCGTTGATGCCAATCGGACCGGGCGTCATCTGACTTATCGCCACGATGTTTGTGAACTCAGCCGATGTGAGCCAAGCATGGTTGTACACCGTCTGGTTTTGTATCAGCGACAGCATGCCGTAGCCGCCACCGAATCCGAAGAGTCCAATCTGGAAGAACGTGAAAAATAGCTGGAGAAATATCATGTTATTCTGTAGGTTTGATGAGAAGTCCGTAGAGATACCCGCACATTCCTGCCACAACAAGCATGTAGATCGGGTTTACGCCTACGAGCCATATCAGCAATGCGCTTGCAACGGGAATCCAGCAGTTGGTGAGTCCGATGCGTGCCGACTTAGCCAGTGTGAACACGGGAGCAGCAATCAGAGCCACCACCGCCGGGCGAATGCCGTTGAATGCTGATGCAACCACGGCGTTGTCCTGGAACTTGTGGAAGAACATCGCGATGAGCAGGATTATGAGGAACGAGGGCAGCGAAACGCCGAGCGTAGTGCAGACAGCACCGCGAAATTTGCGCAGACGGTAGCCGATGAACACGCTCATGTTCACAGCCAAAGCACCGGGGCACGACTGCGCCACAGCTATAAGGTCGAGAAACTCCTCGCGTGTCATCCACTTGCGCTTGTCTACCACCTCAGCCTCTATCTGCGGAATCATGGCGTAGCCACCGCCGAGCGTGAATAGTCCTATCTTGAAGAACACTCGGAATGCTGATATGTAAAAGTTCTGCATATTATTGTTTAAAATGTCATGTGCAAAGATAGTGCAAATCGAAGACAATACAAAACAAACTCCCACAGAATTACGAGAATCCTGCGGGAGCTTTTTATTTGTTTCGCCGTAGCGAAACGTTATAGAGTTGAAGAGTATCCTTACTGCTTCTCAATCCACTTGCGAGCGTTTACGAACGCCTCAATCCACGGAGTAACGTCGTCCTGACGACGGTCTGCCGGATACCAAGCGTTCTGCCACGGGAAGATGGCGCGCTCCAAGTGAGGCATCATAGCCAAGTGGCGTCCGTCAGCCGAGCAGATACCAGCTACGTTGTAGTCAGAACCGTTCGGGTTGCCCGGATACTCAGCGTAGTTGTAGCGAGCTACCACGTTGTACTTGTCCTCCGACTCAGGCAGTGAGAACTTGCCCTCGCCGTGAGCCACCCAGATGCCGAGCTTGTCGCCGCTGAGCGATGAGAACATCACGCTGTTGTTCTGCGGAATCTCGACGCCGAGGAAGTTGCTCTCGAACTTGTGCGAGTCGTTGTGCAGCATTCGTGTGCGCTTCTCGTGGTCGGGGTTGATGAGGTTGAGCTCAACCATGAGCTGGCAACCGTTGCAGATACCGAGCGAGAGAGTGTCCTTTCGAGCGTAGAACTTGTCGAGCGCCTCCTTAGCCTTCGGGTTGTAGAGGAATGCACCTGCCCAGCCCTTAGCCGAACCGAGAACGTCCGAGTTAGAGAAGCCACCGCAGAAGACGATCATGTTCACGTCCTCGAGTGTCTCGCGACCGGTGATGAGGTCGGTCATCATAACGTCCTTCACGTCGAAACCAGCGAGGTAGAGCGAGTAAGCCATCTCGCGTTCGCCGTTAGTACCCTTCTCGCGGATGATGGCAGCCTTGATGCCCGACGCTGTGCGGCGGTCGGCAGAGATGCCATAGCTCTCGAGCGAGCCCTTGAACGACGGGTGGAACTGCATCTCAACCGGCTGCTTCTTGTAGTTGTCGCGGCGCTTTGCTGCACAGCCGTTGAAGCTCTGGTCGCGGTCGAGCAGATACGATGTCTTGTACCATGTGTCGCGCAGTGTGTCGATGTCGAATGTATGTGTGTATTCGTCCTTCTTGATGACGATAGTGCGTTCTGCCGGAGTGGGGTAGCCAATCTTTGCGTAGCCGATGCCGTTCTCCTCCATGTACTCCTTGAACTCCTCCTTGTACTTGTCTGAAACCTGAACGACAACGCCCGGGTTCTCAGCAAGCAGCATCTTGATGATGTCGTTGCCGGCGAGACTGTGGAGGTTTACGTGCATACCGCCTTCTGTGTTAGCGAAGCACATCTCGAGCAATGTAGTGATAAGACCGCCTGCAGAGATGTCGTGACCAGCCATGATCCAGCCCTTCTCTATCATCTCCTGAACTGCGTTGAAGCAGTCGGCGAAGTATTCCGGGTTCTTCACTGTCGGAACGTCGTCGCCTACGAAGCCGAGGCTCTGTGCGAATGCGCTACCGCCGAGACGCTGCTCGTCGAACGAGAAGTCGATATGGTAGAGAGATGAGTTCTTGTCGTTTACGAGTACCGGCGAAACAACCTTGCGAATGTCTGATACTTCGCCGCCTGCGCTCACGATTACTGTACCCGGAGAGATGATCTTCTCGCCGTTCGGATACTGCTGGCTGAGCGACAGCGAGTCCTTACCGGTCGGCACGTTCACCTTCAGAGCCAAGCAGAACTCGCTGAGAGCCTTAACGGCGCTGTACAGACGAGCGTCTTCGCCCTTCTGCGAGCGGCATGGCCACATCCAGTTGGCTGAGAGCGAGAGGCTGTTCAGACCGTCTGCGAGCGGTGCCCAAACGATGTTTGTGAGCGCCTCTGCTACAGAGAGCACAGAGCCTGCCTCGGGCGAAGCCAGACCAGCCTGCGGAGCGTGTCCGAGAGCTGTAGCGATGCCCTTCTTGCCGCGGTAGTCGAGAGCTACGACGCCGCAGTCAGACAGCGGCAACTGAATCTGTCCCTGGCACTGCTGGCGTGCTATCTTACCAGTTACGGAGCGGTCTACCTTGTTTGTCAACCAGTCCTTGCAAGCCACAGCCTCAAGCTGCAGCACGCGGCTTACGTATTTGTCGAGAATGTCGTCCTTGCCGTTCTCCGAAGTCTCTTCGTGTGTATATTCAGCGTCGCGATAGTGGCGCTCTACGGTCTCGTCGCGCATGATAGTCTTCGGCGAGTGACCGAACATCTGAGCCACGTCGAGGTCGAAAGGCTTAACGCCGTCGCCCTGCTTGAACGAGAAGTGAGCGTCGCCGGTTGTTTCGCCTACAACGTACAACGGAGCACGCTCGCGCTCTGCGATGCGACGTACGTGGTCGATGTGCTTCTCGTCGATGAGCAAGCCCATGCGCTCCTGACTCTCGTTGGCGATGATTTCCTTCGAAGAAAGTGTCTTGTCGCCGATAGGCAGCTTAGTCATGTCGATTTCGCCGCCGCACTCCTCAACAAGCTCAGAGAGACAGTTGAGGTGACCTGCCGAACCGTGGTCGTGGATAGAAACTACAGGGTTTACATCCTCCTCGCACAGAGCGCGAACGAGGTTGTATGCACGCTTCTGCATCTCCGGGTTGGCACGCTGCACGGCGTTCAGCTCGATGCCGTTGCTGTAGCGGCCGGTATCAACAGAAGATACAGAGCCACCGCCCAAGCCGATGCGGTAGTTGTCGCCGCCTACAACGACAACCTTGTTGCCCTTCTGCGGCTCCTTCTTCAGACAGTCGCGCTTTGTGCCGTAGCCTACGCCGCCTGCGAGCATGATAACCTTGTCGTAAGCGTACTTCTCGGCGCCTTCCTGATGCTCGAAGGTGAGCACCGAACCGGTGATGAGCGGCTGTCCGAACTTGTTGCCGAAGTCAGACGCACCGTTAGATGCCTTGATGAGAATCTGCTCTGGTGTCTGATACAGCCACTTGCGTACGGGCATGATGTCCTCCCAGTCGCGTGTGAGGTTATCGTCGTCCTTAAGACGCGGGTAAGCTGTCATGTACACGGCTGTTCCGGCGATAGGCCATGAGCCGACGCCACCACCCATACGGTCGCGAATCTCGCCGCCGGTGCCGGTAGCTGCGCCGTTGAACGGCTCTACGGTTGTCGGGAAGTTGTGTGTCTCTGCCTTCAGCGAGATGACGCTCTCGATGTCCTTCACCTGGAAGTAGTCGGATGTCGACTGGTCGTGCGGTGCAAACTGCTCCACAACCGGACCCTGCGCGAAAGCCACATTGTCTTTATATGCAGAGAGAATCTTGTTAGGGTTCTCCTTTGTTGTCTGCTTGATCATAGCGAACAGCGACGACTCCATCTCCTTGCCGTCGATGATGAACGTACCGCCGAATATCTTATGGCGGCAGTGCTCAGAGTTGATCTGTGCGAAACCGAAGATCTCTGAGTCGGTCAGTGGGCGGCCAAGCTCCTTCTCAATCTTGTGCAGATACTCAATCTCCTCCGCTGAGAGCGCCAGACCTTCCTGCTCGTTGTATTCTTCTATGTTCTCCACGCGCTTGATAGGTTCCGGCTCGTGGTTCACTGTGAAGATGTCCTGGTTAAGACCCTCGTACATGCGCTGCAACATCGGGTCGTGCTCTGCATCTTTAGAGCTTACGGGGAAGTACTCCTCAATACGCGAAATGCCGTGGAGGCTCATGTTCTGAGTTATCTCTACGGCATTCGTACTCCATGGAGTAATCATTTCGCGGCGTGGACCCACAAAGAAGCCCTCGACAGTCTCACCCTCGATGAGAGTGGCACCGCCGTAAAGCCAACACAGTTCATTGATCTCGTCTTGTGAGAGCTGGTGATCAGCTGCTGTAGCGATCACGCTCTTGCTTGGAGTCATGAAAAATAGAATCATACTGCTTGTATATTGTTTTGGATGAAAAAACATTTTGTTGTCTGCAAAGTTACGACTTTTTAGCAAAATGAGCGCATGTTTGCGGGGTTATTTTGATTATTTAGGTTGATTAATATAAAAGAGCGGCTGCAAAACCGTAGCGGAGGCCGGAGACCTCCGCTACGTTGTCAGGCTCTGAGTGTGAACTCGAAGCACAGACCGCCCTGCTCGTTGTTGCGTGCGCTTATTGTGCCGCCGTGCAGCAGAACGGCGTTCTTCACGATGGCGAGTCCGAGTCCGGTGCCTCCCATCTTTCTTGAGCGGCCCTTGTCTACGCGGTAGAAGCGCTCGAAGATGCGCGGCAGATGCTCCGACGGCACGCCCACGCCGTTGTCCGAGAAGGTGAAGTGCCACTTGCGGTGGTCGTCGAACAGTTCGTTCGCGCTGAGTTCGGCGTTGATGGTTATTGTTGTGCCCACACCGGCATAGGCTATGGCGTTGTCCGTAAGGTTGCGGAACACGCTGTATAGCAGACTCGTGCTGCCGCGCACCACGATGTTCGGCTGCAAGCGGTTGCAGAACGTCATCTCTTTCCTCTGCAGCTGTAGCGCCGTCTCCTTCTGTATGTTCGATACAATCTCAGATATGTTCACGTTCTCTTCGCTCATCATCTCCGGCGCGTCGTCCATGCGGTTGAGCGTCGAGATGTCCTGCAGCAGCGATGTCAGACGCTGGCTCTGCGCATAGCTACGCTGCAGGAACTGCTCGCGTGTGGCGTCGTTGATATTCGGGTTTTCGAGTATAGTTTCAAGGTATCCCTGAATACTTGCCACCGGCGTCTTCAGTTCGTGCGCGATGTTCTGCGTCAGTTGTCGTTTCAGCACGTCCTGCTCTCGGCGTGTGGTCTGCAGACGCTTGTATATCTTGATGATACGCTCGGCAATCTCGCCCAGTTCGTCGTTGGGGAACACGGCGAGGTCTTCGGTTTCGAGCGACTCGTTGTGGTCGGCTCTTGAGGCGAACGTGCGCAGCTTCGTGATGTTGTCGCTCAGTCGCTCGATGAAGCGGTAGAGTATGACGGTGAGCAGCATTATGGCGCCCACGGCGAACCATATATAGTGCTGGTCTGCCTGCAGCGACTGTACAAGATCGCTCGTGTAGGGCAGTGCGGAACGTATGATGAGCTGCTGCCTGGGGAAGTAGGTTGCCGAGTAGAAGAAGTCGCCGTGTACGGTCTGGCTGTTGCGGTCTACGGTCGAACCGGCGCCGTGCTTCAGCGCTGCCGCAATCTCCGGTCGTGTGGCGTGGTTGGCTATGTTCGAGTAGTCCTTCAGCTTGCTGTCGTAGAGCACCTTGCCGTCGTTGCGTATCAGCGTCACGCGTATGTTCGGTATGTAGTGGGTATGCACATAGCGGTCGAGCCCCTCCTCCGAGAAGTCGGGGAAGAGTCGCAGATATTCCTCCATGCGCGAGTTGTAGTCTTGCAGCTTTAGGTTGAGCGTGTCAATCTTGAACTGCTTCTCGCGGTCCTGCTGGAACACGATGAACGCCACGGCGAACACAAGGAACACCGAGAGGATGCTGAAGTATAGTTTTTTGCCGACAGATATTTTCATAATCAGTAATGTTGAAGAAGTCAGAATATAATGTTTACTTTCAGGTTTTGGCCTTGTGCTCCGTCCGCCGTCCGATCAGATTCCGTCCGCCGCCCGATCGGATTCCGTCCGCCGTCCGATCGGATTCCGTCCGCCGCCCGATTAGATTCCGTCCGCCGCCCGATCAGATTGCGTCCGCCGTCCGATGTAGAAGGTTGCGTGGAGAGCGTGTCAAACCTACGAAATAGAGGCGAAAGGCTAACCGTAGGAGGCTATTCAATTTAGCCAATGTTTTGTTGTTTTACCCCCATCCTCCTAAGCATCGAAGTAGTAGCCGAAACCGAGGCGTGTGACGATGCACTTCGCAAAACGTCCTATCTTCTTGCGCAGACGTGTGATGTTCACGTCCACCGTGCGGTCGAGCACGAGCACATCCTTCGGCCATACGCGGTCGATAAGCTCCTGGCGAGAGAATACGCGTCCTCGCTCGTTGAGCAGCAGGTGCAGCAGTTCGAACTCCGTCTTCGTGAACGCTATCTCCTCGCCGTCGATGGTTACGGTCTTCTTGTCGAGGTTCATCACGATGCCCTGGTATGTAATGAGGTGCGGTTCCTCCTCGCCGTTGTCAATTGCCGTACGGCGCAGCACGGCACGCACACGCACCATCACTTCTCGCAGCGAGAACGGCTTAGATATATAGTCGTCCGCACCGAGGTTGAATCCCGTCACGGTGTCGTTCTCCGTGTCGCGTGCGGTGAGGAAGATGATAGGCACACAGGCTGTCTTCGGGTTGGCTTTCAGCAAGCGAGCCAAGGCAAATCCCGACATGCCGCCCATCATCACGTCGAGCAGCAGCAGGTCGAACGATGCTATGTCGAGCGTCTGCGCCTCTTCAGCCGACGTCGCTGTCTGCACCTCGTAGCCTTCCGTTTCGAGATTGAACTTAAGGATTTCGAGCAAGTCCTGCTCGTCGTCCACCACAAGAATTCTTTGATTCTGTTTCATAACTGCTATATCTTTGTTCTGGTTGCAAAGTTATATATAATTGTATTCACACATACTACTAACGTGTTACAATTTCGTTACGCTGCACAAAAAAAGGCCCACCCTCAATGGGTACGCCTTCTGTATGTCTATGTGTTAAAAAGCCTGCTTGTCGCCTACTATCACGTTGGCCACGGTCTTATACATTATATATATGTCGAGCCAGATGCTCCAGTGCTCCAGATACCAGATGTCGCCCTCTACGCGTCCTTCCATCTGCGAGAGTTGCTTGGTCTCGCCGCGGAATCCCGTCACCTGGCTCCATCCCGTGATGCCGGGTTTTATGTAGTGGCGCACCATGTAGTTGTCTATCAGCTTCGAGTAGTCGTCGGTGTGCTTCACCATGTGCGGACGTGGACCTACGATGCTCATCTGTCCGAGCAGCACGTTGATGAACTGTGGCAGCTCGTCGATGTTCGTCTTGCGCATTATGTTGCCCCACTTCGTCTTTCGTGGGTCGTTCTTCGTAGCCTGCAGCGTGTCGGCGTCCTTGTTCACCTTCATGCTGCGGAACTTCAGACAGTAGAACTCGTTGCCGTTGAGTCCGGTGCGCTTCTGTCTGAAGAAAATCGGACCAGGCATGGTTATCTTCGTGATTGCCGTCACTATAACTAATATGATGGGGAAGAGCGTGCAGAGGAACGTCAGTGAGACGAGGATGTCGAACAGGCGCTTAACCAGTCGGTTCTCCATCTGGCTCAGCGGCTCGTTGTAGAGGCTGAGGTATGGCACGTCACCCATCAGGTTCAGGTGCATGCGGTGGTGCAGGTAGTTGCTCACGTTCGGCATCGAGTAGAAGTGAATCATGTTATGCTCGCAGTAGCGTATCACTTCCAGAATCTCGTCGCTGAATCTTGACGACAGACAGCAGTATAGCTCGTGTATGTCATGATGTCCATCCAGCACTTTCGGCAAGTCTTGTGGCGTGCCCAGATACAGACATTTGTCTTTAAACATCTCGTTGGGCTGATGGTCGAAGTAGCCCAGCACGTTGTAGCCTAAGGCGTCGTTCTCTGTCATCTCCCCGTACATCACTCGTGCGTTGTTGTTGCTGCCCACGAACACTATGTTGCGCTTGTTAGCCGGCTTGCGGCGCCATGCCACCAGCATCTTTCTCACTATGATGCGGTAGATAGATATGCACACGAACGAGGCAATCCAGTAGGTGCCCATTCGTAGCAGCGACAGATGCGGGAACTTGCCCAGCGAGAACAGCAGGAAGCAGCAGAGCGAGTAGACGAACACGTTGCGCATTACACGCATTACTATCTGGTGGTTGTTCACTTTGCGGTGGTGCAGTATGACACCGTTGTTCATGGTGCAAGCGAAGTATATGATGCTGCCAGCCACCATTGTGTGGCGCATTATCTGTATGAAATATTCTAATGGTATGAAACTGCAGAACAGCCAGTAAAGCAGGTTGAGGATGACGATGTCACCCAGCAGTACCGATACTTTCAAGAGATTGTTTTCATGCGGACGATGAATACTATTGCTCATGTTTATATTCTGTTTTTGGGGGTTATACTAATGTTGTTCTTTACTTATTTATTTACTTACTTATTTCTCGAATACTCTCTATGTATTCTACGTTCAGTCGTAGTTCGTTTTTTTGTGGTTTGTGCTTTTGCTTTAACACATGATGCAAAGTTAAGCCAAATAATTCAGATAAAGGGTGTAAAACCGAAATAAAAAGTTAATTTCTCTAAAAGAAAAGCATAAAACACCTATCTCAATATTTTTAAGTACCTTTGCACTCCGAATTTAAATTTTTAAACTTAGAAGAACAAATGATAGTCTGCATAGCCGAGAAACCAAGCGTAGCCAAGGATATAGCCCGCATATTGGGTGCCACCACCTCTCACAACGGATACATGGAGGGTAATGGCTTTCAAGTGACGTGGACCTTCGGACATCTCTGCACGCTGAAAGAGCCCAACGACTACACCGAGAACTGGAAGCACTGGAGTCTCTCGGCGTTGCCGATGATTCCGCCGCGCTTCGGCATCAAGCTCATCGACGACGACGGCATCAAGCGCCAGTTCAGCGTCATCGAGCGCCTCATGCAGGCTGCCGACTGCATCGTCAACTGCGGTGACGCCGGCCAGGAGGGTGAGCTGATACAGCGTTGGGTGATGCAGAAGGCTCAGGCTAAGTGTCCCGTCAAGCGTCTTTGGATATCGTCGATGACCGACGAGGCTATCCGCGAGGGCTTCAACTCGCTGAAGGACCAGAGCGAGTATCAGCCGCTGTACGTTGCCGGACTGAGCCGTGCCATCGGCGACTGGCTTCTGGGCATGAACGCCACGCGTCTTTACACGCTCAAGTACGGACAGAACCGACAGGTGCTCAGCATCGGTCGTGTGCAGACGCCTACACTCGCGCTTATCGTCAACCGTCAGAAGGAGATCGACTCGTTTGAGCCGGAACCCTATTGGGTGCTGTCCACAATATACCGCGACACGCTCTTCACAGCCACAAAGGGCAAGTTCACGACAAAGGAGGCGGGCGAGCAGGCGTTCGCCACCATCGCCGACAAGCCGTTCGAGGTGACGAGCGTCTCGAAAAAGAACGGCAACGAGGCGCCTCCGCGTCTCTTCGACCTCACCTCGTTGCAGGTGGAGTGCAACCGCAAGTTCTCTTACAGCGCCGAGACGACGCTCAACCTCATACAGTCGCTCTACGAGCGCAAGCTCACTACCTATCCGCGTGTCGACACGCAGTTTCTTAGCGACGACATCTACCCGAAGTGTGCCGGCATTCTCACCGGTATGCGTGGCTACGAGCAGTACATACAGCCGCTTGCCGGCAAGAAATTGCCCAAATCAAAGCGTGTTTTCGACACGTCGAAAGTCACCGACCACCACGCCATCATTCCTACCGGTGTGCCTGCGTCGGCGCTCAGCGACATGGAGCGCAACGTCTACGACCTCATTGCGCGCCGCTTCATCGCCGTGTTCTATCCCGACTGCAAGTTCTCTACCACTACCGTGCTCGGAAAGGTGGAGGATGTGGAGTTTAAGGTGAGCGGAAAGGAGATTCTGGAGCCAGGCTGGCGCACCATCTACGCTCAACAGCAAACCTCAACACCTCAACCCAACAACCCACAACCGTCATCGTCTGAGGACGATGACAAACGCGACGAGGAGCGCACTCTGCCCACATTCGTAAAGGGCGAGAGTGGACCGCACACGCCTACGCTCACCGAGAAGTGGACCACGCCGCCTAAGTATTACACCGAGGCTACGCTGCTGCGTGCCATGGAGACCGCCGGCAAGTTTGTCGACGACGATACGCTGCGTGCTGCGCTGAAGGAGAACGGCATCGGTCGTCCGTCTTCGCGTGCCGGCATCATCGAGACTCTCTTCAAGCGCCACTACATTCGCCGTGAGCGCAAGAACCTCATCGCTACGGCTACTGGCATAGAGCTTATCGACATCATTCACGAAGAACTGCTAAAGAGTTGCGAGCTTACCGGCATCTGGGAGAAGAAACTGCGCGACATAGAACACAAGAAGTACGAGGCTGCCGACTTCATCAACGAGCTGAAGCAGCAGGTTACGGAGATTGTCTACGACGTGCTGCGCGACAACAGCAACCGCCGTGTCACCATCACTACCGACGAGGATCTGAAGAAGGCAAAAAAGAAAAAGACTGCTGCGCCGAAGAAAACCGCAGCAAAGTCTGCTGCAACGTCGTCGACTGCATCAACAAAAAATGCTGCCGCCTCACCGCAGCCCGCAACAAGCGAGCCGTCGGCAGACGACAGCATTATCGGCACTACTTGCCCCGTTTGCGGCAAGGGTACTATCATTAAAGGTAAGACGGCTTACGGATGCAGCAACTGGAAGAACGGCTGCACCTATCGCGTCGCATTCAAGTAGTTTAGAACTTCACCACTTAGAACTTCACCACGCGCGAACCGTCCTCGGTCTCTTCGATAGTAACCTTCGTTGCGTCCTCAGGCAGCAGGTCCTCTATCAGCTCGGGCCACTCTAAGAAGCACAGCGAACCGCCGTAGAAGTAGTCCTCGTAGCCCATGTCGTATACCTCTTCGAGCTTCTTTATGCGGTAGAAGTCGAAGTGGTATATCGCGTCGCCGGTTGTGGCGGAAGTATACTCGTTCACGATGGCGAACGTCGGAGATGTGATTACATCCTCCACGCCCAGACACTCGCAGACAGCCTTCACGAACGTAGTCTTGCCTGCACCCATCTTGCCGTAGAAGGCGAACACCTTGCCGTTGCCCATGTTCTCGACAAATGTCTTGGCAGCCTCGTTGATGTCTGCCAGAGAGTTGATTCTTATTTCCATAGTTGTTCTTTTTATGTAATCGGCTGTTGGCAGCCGGTTTTCTATTTTCTTCCTTTTAATGTTATCAGCGGTATGAGCATCTCTTCGAGCGAAATGCCGCCGTGCTGGAACGTGTCCTTGTAGTACGACACGTAGTAGTTGTAGTTGTTGGGGTAGGCGAAGAACGTGCTGCCGGTGGCGAACATGTACGACGTACTGATGTTCGGCGCTGGCAACTGCGCCTCGTGTGGGTTCTTTATCACGAACACTTCCTTCGACTGGCAGCTGAGGTTCTTGCCCAGCTTGTAGCGCAGATTAGTGTTGGTGTTGCGGTCGCCTACTATCTTCACCGGCTTCGACGCACGTATACTGCCGTGGTCGGTGGTAATGATAATCTTGCAGTCGATCTGCGAGAGCGCGTTGAGCAAGTCTGCCATAACCGAATGGCGGAACCACGAGAGCGTTATCGAACGGTATGCCGATTCGTTGTTGGCAAGCTCGCGCACCATCTTCGATTCGGTTCTTGCGTGCGACAGCATGTCGATGAAGTTCACGACAATCACGTTCAGGTCGTTCTTCGTCAGTTCGTTGAGGCGCGCCAGCAGCTTGTCGGCGCCCGTCGAGTCGTTTATCTTATGGTAAGAGAACGAGTCGTGGCGTCGGTAGCGCTCTATCTGCGTGCGTATGAGCGGCTCCTCGTTGAGGTTCTTGCCTTCGTCCTCGTCTTCGTCCACCCACAGTTCGGGGAACATTTTCTCAATCTGCTCGGGCATCAGACCCGAGAAGATGGCGTTGCGGGCGTACTGCGTAGCCGTCGGCAGTATGCTGGTGTACATGTCCTCCTCGATGTCGAACATGTTGCCTATTTCCTTCGAGAGCATGCGCCACTGGTCGTAGCGGAAGTTGTCTATCACGATGAGGAACACCTTCTCGCCCTCGCTTATTGCGGGGAACACTTTGCGCTTTATTATGTCGGGGCTCATCAGCGGACGCTCCGTAACGCCAGGCGCCACCCACGACATGTAGTGCTTCTTTATGAACTTGGCGAAACCGTTGTTCGCCTCCTCCTTCTGCATCTGCAGCATCTCGGTCATGTTGCTGTCCGTAGAGCTAAGCTCCAGCTCCCAATGCACCAACCTTCGATACACATCCTTCCAGTCGTCTATCGTCTCGCAGTTCATTATCTGCATCGATATGTCCTGGAAGTTCTGCTGATAGCCCGTCTGCGTCACTTCAGACACAATCTGCTTGCGGTGAATGTTCTTCTTCAGCGTCAGCAGAATCTGGTTCGGGTTCACGGGCTTTATCAGGTAGTCGGCAATCTTCGAGCCGATAGCCTGGTCCATAATGTTCTCCTCCTCGCTTTTCGTCACCATCACGATAGGCGTGGCAGGCGAGAGTTCCTTTATCTGCTGCAGCGTTTCGAGTCCGCTTATACCGGGCATCATCTCGTCGAGCAGCACCAGGTCGAACTTGTGCTGCTTACATTCTTCGATGGCGTCGGTGCCGTTGCTCACGGTCACCACCTCGTATCCTTTGTTCTGCAGGAAGATGATATGGGCGCGCAAGAGTTCTATCTCGTCGTCAACCCACAGTAAATATCCGTTGCTCATAATGCTCTTTCTTTTTTAGTTAAAAACCGTCGAGGTCGTAATACTCGTCGTCGTCGAAGTTGTCTTTCTGGGTCTTGCTGCCCTGCTTCTTCGATGTGCTCTGCCGAGGCTGTGGGTCCTCGCCGAAGTAGAACTCGTCCTCCAGCTGCTTCGGTTCTTCCTTCACCACTGGCTTCGGCTCTTCCTTCACCACTGGTTTCGGCTGCTCCTTCACCATGGGCTTCGGCTCTTCTTTAACCACTGGCTTCGGCTCCTCAATAACCGTTGTTGCAGGCTCTTCCTTAACAACAGTCGTTGTGGGTTCTTCCTTAACAACAGTCGTTGTGGGTTCTTCCTCAATTACGGTTTCGGTAGTCGACTCCGTAGGCTGTTCGTCCTCAATGTTCACGCCGCCGCTCTCCGTAGCCTGCTTCTCTGCCGGCTGCGGCTCCTCCTCGAAGAAGGTGTTCGTAGAGTTCTGGTTGCTGTTCAGCTCCTCGTCGAAGTCGTCCAGCGGCTTCTTCGTCTCGCTCTCGTCAGGCTCGGTCACGGTCACCTCTGGTATCTCCAGCAGATCCTCCGAAGCTATCTTCAGCGGAGCGAAGTTCTTCTCGTAGAACTTGGCGTAGTCGGCGTAGCTGAACTGCTTGCCGAGCATAGGCAGATTGGCGTCGCTGATGACGATCTGTCGGCTCTTGCCCACGAGTTTCATCAGCTGCTTCTGCTTCTGCAACTGGCGGGCGTACTGCAGCGCCTCGTCGTAGTTGCGGAATCCCTTTACGAGCATACGGTTCAGACCGTCTACCTGCTCAATCTCTATGTCGAAGTTGCGCACCATGTACGACGTGAAGTTGTAGCGTGCCAGCTCGAACAACATTCGGTTGGCGTCTATCGAGTCGGGCTTGTAAGCTATCATATATATGAACGCGGCGTTGCGGTCGTTAGAGAACTCGCGCACAGCCGTCGAGTCGTCCTCGTTGAGCACCTGCGAACGGCGTTCCCAAACGTTCTCGAGGTCGAACATGCCGCCTTGCAGACGTCTGCCCTCGTTCACGCCCTTCACAATCATGCCTGCCATCTCTGCCACGGGGCTTTGCGGATACTTCTTCACCACCGTGTTCAGGTCTTCGATGCAGCCCTCATAGTCGCCATCGTTCAGCTTGCCCAGTCCGCCGATGAAGAGGAACTTGTCGCGGTTGGCTCCCAACGGGAATCGATGTTCGGAGACAGCCACATTGGCGCTCACCTCCTTGTAGCGTGCCGCCTTGAACGCGTCGTAGGTAGAAGCGTAGAGCGAGTCTTCGAGATGCACGCCGAGGCGAGCGTTCTCCACGAAGTAGGGGTCGGTGAGCAGCGTTGTCCACTCGCTCTCGGGGTACTCCTGCTTCAGTCGTGCCACGTACGAGTTGGCGGTCTGCTTCTCGCCCTTGCGCATATATAGCAGGTAGAGGTGATAGTAAGCCTCTGCCATCTTTTCAAAGTTCGGATAGCCGCCGATGAGTCGCATCAACTGCTTCTCGCTAAGCGGCAGGTTGTCGAGCTTGTCCTTGAAGATTACGCCCGAGTTGTAAAGTCCGTCGGCGATGACGGCGTTGCTCTCAGCCATCTGCTCCTCCGTGAACGGAATCTGCGCCAGATAATACTCGCGCTTGTGCGGATCGTTCTGCGCACTATCTGCCACGAGCGCCAGCGAGTCGGCTACGGCTTCAGCCTGCGCTATTGAGTCCTGCTGCTCTTCGGTCAGTTCGGGCTCGTCGCTCTGGAACGCCACCACCGTCTTGTTCACACGCTGCCAGTTGTCTACGTTCTCGCGCTTGCCCCATTGCTTCTGGAATGCCGCCTTACCCTGGCTCACCGCCATCTGGTTGTAGAAGTACCACTGTGCATTGCGCTGGTTCTGCTGGTTCTGCATCGCCGTGTTGTTGCCGAACTGGTTGTTCTGCGCCATGTCGTTGCCGCCGTTCTGCTGGTTCTGTGCGTTCTGCTCAGCCTGCAGTCGGCGCTCCTCCTTCTCCTTCTTCTTCAGCGCCTCGATGGTGCGGTCGATGGCTGCGTTGCGCTCGCTCTCGCTCATCTTGGCGAGCGACTGCAGCGAGTCCTGCAGGTGTATGGCGTCGGTGTATGGCACGAGATCGTCCAGAATCTTCGAGCGTGCTGCAAGCTCCTCGTAGTCCTTGCGCTCCTTGTCGAGCATACCGATAGCCTGACCGTAGCAGCGCTGCGCGTCGTTGTAGCGCTCCTTGTCCCAGTAGATGTCGCCCAACTTCAGCAGCAGCACGCCCTTCTCTATGCCCGAGCGTGTAGCCTTAGCCGCTCCGCGCTCGTAGGCGTTGATAGCCTGCGTGGAGTCGTTCTGTGCCAGGTAGATGTTGCCGATGGCGTAGTATACCTGGTCGAGATAGTCCTTATTCTTGTCCGAGCGTGCCATGCGCTTCAGTCTGCCAATCATCTTCTTCGACTGACCGGCAGACATCACCTCCGTCATGGCGATGCGCGCGTTGAACTCCAATTCGTACGGCGGGTTGAGCTTCACCACGTGCTTGAACGCCTTCGTAGCCTCCACGTTGTTGCCCAGCGCCGCCTGCATCTGTCCCATGAGAAACCACTCGCGGGCGCGCTGCTTGCGTCGCATTTCGTGTTTGATGACGTTACACAGGTGGGGGATAGCTTTCTCGTATTCGCCCGTGTGCACGTAGTAGTCGGCGTAGGTGTAGTCCCACTCCTTGCGTGCCGACCAGTGAATGGAGTCGCGCTGCATGTTGCGTATCACGTCCTCGGCGTCGTAGAGCCATCCCTCCTCGATGTAGCACTTGGCGAGCCACGCTCTCGACTTGGCGTAGATGGCGGGCTGCGTCTGGTAGAGACGTCCCATGTAGTTGAACGTAGCCGCCGCCTCGTCGAACGCACCCTTGTAGAACTGCGAACGACCCATGAGCATCCATGCCTTCCAGAGGAACGGGTTGTACTCGCGGCGCGAGAGCCACTCCAGGTCCTTTGCCGTCTTCTTGCGCTGCTTCGTCCACTGCGGTCGGCGCTTTATGCTGTGCAGCTTGATTGTCTTCTGACACTTCTCGATGGCGCGGTCGTAGTTCGACTTGCCTATCTCTCGGCTACTCTTGTTGCTCACGGTGTAGAGCGGAATGATCTCGGTGAAGTTGTCTTTGTTGCCCTCCTCTTTCTCCAGAGAGGCGTCAATATACGCCAGCGAGCCGTTATAATAGGTGTTATAACGTGCCTTGAACGAATGCCACCAGCGTGTGCGCGCGGTGTTTTTCTGCGTAGAACATCCTGTCGCAACCACCAATACAGCTGCGAGAAGGATAGGGATAATATGTCTTGTCTTAAATAGTTTCACGTATAAATAACTCTGTTTGTGGCGTTTTATTGCCTTAGCCCTCCATAAGCATGAATGTTTCGTCCTTTATCTGGTTGGGCAGACTGATTCCGCGCAGCGTCAGACTGCGGCACCAGTCGGCTATCTCCTCGTGTCGCATGGTGTAGAGCACCTCGCTGAACTGCTCCACTTCCTCGTCGGTGTAGCTGTCTGACGGGCGTCCTTTGAACGCGTCGAGCTCCTCGTCGTCGTAGTAGACGATGTCCTTCGTGGCAGCCTCCATCATGCAGTCCTGCTCACACTTGTCGTTCGTGCCGTTGCATGTGGCGCAGGTCTCCACCACGGTTATCTTCTCTTCGCCGTCGTGCTTGCTCAGCTTGGCGATCAGCGCTGCGATTATGCCAAGCGCAATTATCGAAATCACTAATATTATCATATTCTTTTCAATGTTTTTTAGGTGTCCTCCCTACATCTGTGAACATCTGTGCCATCTGTGGGAGGCTTTTCTCTGCAAGAGGTTCTGTGTGTTCCGTGCGTTCAGTGGGAATATCTGTCCTCCCACAGATTTCACTCTGCACAGATGTGAGGGTGCGCAGAATTTAACCACGGATTAAATCGATTAAACGGATGAGCCTTCCAGGGGGTGCACTTGTCTCCGCTCGGCTTTGCCGCTTGCCAGAGCAAGAAGTGCACCAACCGAGCAATAGGCACCAACCGAGCAATAGGCACCAACCGAGCAAGAAGTGCACCAACCGAGCAATAGGTGCCTTTTGTTTTGTTGGTGCAGTTCTTGCTCTGGCAAGCGGCAAAGCCGAGCGGAGACAGCTGC
>ERZ1031370.106-NODE-106-length-16718-cov-5.569885_pt1 | contig 16718 bp, 10 predicted proteins | sample MGYA00518176_ERZ1031370 | MGnify/ENA primary metagenome ERZ1031370 (study PRJEB33719, sample SAMN04261143) | wastewater metagenome | biome: rural village; feature: human; material: feces | host: Homo sapiens | place: El Salvador | collected 2013-01-07 ...
ATTGGCAAAAGAAGTCTTCTCGGTTTCGATTTTTTTATTGATGAGTATCCCGATCGAACGTGGCGCGCCCCTATGGGTTGAGTGTCTGTTTCTGTTTTCTAATGCAAAGTTAATACTTTCATTTTATTCTGACAAGTGTTTCGCCCATTTTATATGTTTGCAATCGACATGATGTTGGCGAATACGCCAGCTGCCGTCACGCTTGCGCCCGCTCCGTAGCCCTGAATGAGCATCGGATACTCGCGATAGCGTTCGGTTGTGAGCGCCACGATATTGTTGCTGCCCTGCAGGTTGTAGAACGGGTGAGTGCGGTCCACCTCCTTCAGCGCCACCGACAGTTTGCCGTGGTCGAACGTAGCCACGAAGCGCCAGCGCTTGCCTTCGGCGTCGAGCTGTTTGCGTCGAGCCTCAAAGTCGGCGTCGAGCTTCGGCAGGTTCTTCCAGAACTCGTCGATGTTGCCCTCGAAGAACTCGTCGGGTATGAAGAGGTGTGCCTCCACGTCGGTCTTCTCTACCTTGTAGCCGGCTTCGCGCGCCAGGATTACGAGCTTGCGTATCACGTCCTTGCCCGAGAGGTCGATGCGCGGGTCGGGTTCGCTGTAGCCCTGCTCCTTAGCGCGGCGCACAGCCTCAGAGAGCGTCACGTCAGCCGAGATCTCGTTGAAGATGAAGTTGAGCGTGCCCGAGAGCACCGCCTCTATCTTCAGAATCACGTCGCCCGAGTTGCGCAGGTCGTTGATGGTGCCGATGATAGGCAGACCGGCGCCCACGTTGGTCTCGTAGCGGAAGAACACGCCGCGTGCCAGCGCCGTCTCCTTCAGGCGTGCGTACTTCTCGTACGACGACGATGCGGCTATCTTGTTCGCCGCAATCACCGATATGTTGTGCTCCAGCAGCGGCTGGTAGATCTCTGCCACCTCCTTGCTCGCCGTGCAGTCGACGAACACGCTGTTGAAGCAGTTCATTTCTATAATGGCGTCGCGCAGCTTCTTCTCGTTGCTCTCAGGAGCGTCGGCGAGCAGCTGGCGATAGTTGGCGAGGTCGATGCCGTCGCTGTTGAAGAGTGCCTTCTTCGAGGTGGCTATGCCCACCACGTTCAGCTTCAGACGCTTTGTGCGCTTCAGCTCCTCATACTGATTGTGAATCTGTTCGAGCAACTGTCCGCCCACTGTGCCCACGCCGCAGACAAAGAGGTTGAGCACCTTGTATTCAGACAGGAAGAACGAGTCGTGAATGGCATTGAGCGCCTTGCGCAGATGTTCGCTCTTAACGACGAACGAGATGTTGGTCTGCGGCGCACCCTGCGCACACGCTATCATGCTGATGCCGGCTCTGCCGAGTGTGCCGAAGAGCTTACCGGCGATGCCCGGCGTGTTCTTCATGTTCTCGCCTACGACGGCGATGGTAGCCAGTCCGTTCTCGGCGTGCATGGGGTACATGGCGCCCGTCTCTATCTCCTTCGCAAACTCGCCGTTGAGCACCTCTACAGCCTCCGCAGCGTCCTGGTCGCGCACGCCGATAGATGTAGAGTTCTCTGACGAAGCCTGCGACACCATGAACACGCTGATGCCGTTGTCTGCCAGGGCGGTGAAGATGCGGCGGTTCACACCGATCACACCCACCATCGACAGACCCGCTACGGTGATGAGCGTTGTGCCGTTGATGCTCGATATACCCTTGATGGGCTTGTCGTTGTTAGCTACTTTCTGCTTGATGATGCTGCCCTCGCCGTCGGGGTTGAACGTGTTCTTCACGCGGATAGGAATGTTCTTCACGCAGACGGGGTAGATGGTAGGCGGATATACCACCTTCGCACCGAAGTTGCAAAGCTCCATCGCCTCGATGTAGCTCAGCTCCTTGATGGTGTAGGCGGTCTTTATGACGCGCGGGTCGGCTGTCATGAAGCCGTCCACGTCGGTCCATATCTCAAGAATTTCGGCGTCGAGAGCTGCGGCGATGATGGCAGCGGTGTAGTCGGAACCGCCACGACCGAGGTTCGTAATTTCGTCGGTGTCGCGGTCTTTGCTTATAAAACCCGGAACAAGCGAAATGCGCTGCAGGTCGCTGAAGGTGCGACGCACGAGGCGGTTGGTCAGTTCGGAGTCGAGAGTGTTCTTATGATTCTTGCGCACGGTCTTGATGAACTCGCGCGAGTCGTACCACTTTGCGCCCTGCACCAGTGTAGCCACGATGTTCGAGCTGAGTCGCTCGCCGTAGCTCACGATGGCGTCCTGCGTCTTCTTCGAGAGGTCGTGTATGAGGTACACGCCGAAGTAGATGGAACGCAACTGCTCGAAGAGCGAGTCGACGATGTTGAAGAGCTGTTCGCGTTTGCGCGGGTCGGTGATGATGGTGTCTATCATCTTGTGGTGGCGTTCCACCATAGCCTGAAACTCGTCCTTCCACGTCTCGTCGCCCTTCTGTGCGAGCAGCGATGTGGCGATGAGCTTGTCGGTGATGCCGCCCAGCGCGCTCACTACGACGATGATAGGCTGCTTCTGCGCCTCTTTCTCTACGATAGCCTTAAGGCTGAGAATACTCTCTACGGAACCCACTGAGGTTCCGCCAAACTTCAATACTTTCATTTCTTTTTGTTCTGTGGTTAATGTCTCCATACCAGGGAGACGCTTGTGTTTCGATGCGGGCGTGGCTCGATGCGCGGTGCGACTGGCGTGCGTCGGGGTCCTCTTTACGAGCGAGGTTTTACGCTACTCCTTGGTCGTCATCTGCGTCGGGGCTGCGTCAGCACCGTGTCGTTGACAATAAAGTGATGGGGATGTGGGGGCAAAATTACGAAAAATGTTCTTAAAACGTTTCATTTCTTATGAAAATCGCATAAGTTTGCGTAATTTTGTACCCTAATAGGAGGAGGGCGCGGCAAGGACGTGCGCCAGCGCAAGGTAGACCTTGCCAACGGTGGATGGCTGGCAGATAGCTGGAGGATAGTCCATAATCTTCTAACTGTCTGCCATTTATTATAACAGCGTGGCAATAAAGTTGCTGTGTGAAGCCTGCCACGACAAAGGTGAGGAACGACCACGGTGCCGATTACGCCATGGCTGACTAATGCGTTTTATGGCTTAACATGTTCAAGTATTGAACCCAAATGATACTCTACCACGCTATGTTCTTTGTCATACGTTGTATCAACCACTTGCACCAGCGCACTCTCACGGTCTTTGTTGTAACCCACGAACAAGCGTAGGGCATCGTAACGCTTGAGATATCGTTTACCATCGCTTTCATCTATGAAGGTGTATTTTTTCAAAGTGGGCTGCTTGAGCTCACGATATTCAATCTTCTTCTCGCCACTCATAATATCATCGAAGTAATACTTCTTGATAATCAATGACAGCACCTTCATGCCTATGGTGTCAAAAGTAGACTCAGCCTTCACAATGCGTTTTTCTAAGCACTGGAGTGCTGGATTGTAGGTGTACTTTGTGATGGAGCCATCCACAATCTTCTCAATGATAGTGTTGACGACAGGCAACGGCACAACATACCATTCTTGAGGATGATGTACATTTCCGTCATTATCCGTAACTGTAAGCTGGAGCTGTACCGCATCAAGCACTTGGTGGACAAGCGTTTCAAAGACATGACTATTCATGTTCACAATCTTATAGCTTGCCTCCACTTTTACTGGAGCCATGAGATAGGTAGGCTCATTGGCAGCATTCGCAACGCGCTCTTCCACGGAATTGATGGTGAAACCTATCTTATAGAGGTTGTCGTACTTTCTAATCTCTGGATTACTAGACAACGAACTGAGAATATAGATGTAACCAGTTACTTTGTCACCATCTTCCACACCATCAGAATCTTTGAATACATTATCCACCTCTTTCTGTGTTGCTGTTATTGCGTAACCGCTTGCCATCACATTCTTACGCAAGGTTTGCAATAGTATGTCAGTTTCAGTACCATTCTCAAAGATACAGCGTGTGCGTCCATCCTTGGTGCCATTTGATGCTGTCATTTGTTCACCGATGCTGGCGAGATAAAGCAGTTGTCCATCTACTACATAGTAAGCACCTTGTAGCATATTGTCGGTCTTTGATGTCTTGACAAGACTTCTCTTTCCCTCTTTTAGTTCTTGATGAACCTTCAAGAAGCCAGACTGAAAGGCAGCAAAATCCTCACACACCTTGCGCTGAGCATAGTGGTCAGGCTGAGTTCTCCCAGCCTGAACTTTCTGCATATCTTCAGGTATATCGAATAACGACGTCTCTTTTTCGCTAATATCGAGCAAAGGGTCGTTGAACAATTCTTCTAGTTCCTTATCTATATCCATAACGTTTATTACATTTTAAGAATACCAAGTCTATCATATGGTTCAAGCATATCTACAGCATCACGACGCAATGCAACCAAATTTCGTGCAAACTGTTTTTCTTTCAAATCAGCTCCACTTCTACTTGGGGGTCTTCCACCGTGTGCTTCGCACCATTCTGTTATCTCCAGTAAGGTCTTAACCCTGCGATCATTCGCTGTCAATCGTGCTTCCTTGGGACGGACACCATCCAACAAGGGGTCATCAAACAGCTCTAAAAGTTCTTGTGGCCACTCCATGTTTAATCATTATTTTCAGGTTCGTACTCCAGTCCCTTCATTTTTCTAATCTTCAGATTATAAATCATCTGATAAGCCACTGCCAATTCCTTTACCTTAGGGTCAGAAGAGTTGAGAGACGGCATAGCACCGTCATGGGCAGCTACCCATTCTTTCAATGGTCCTTTAAACAGCATGATGGCAGTGTCAATAGACATGTCAAATTTCTGCTCAGCGATAGTGTCTTGTATCACTTTCAGTGTTGGCGCATCTACTGTTTTAGACAATACCTCATAAGCACGCTGGAAGGGATTGATGGTATCTATGAGATTGATGCTCAATTTGTCGATATTTATGAAACGATTGGCGAGTTTCATCATTCTATTGCCCTCACTTCCACGTTCTTCGTTTTCATATGTCTCAGTGATGTCAATAGGATTACCCTTGTCGTCCACAATATCATTTCCTTTGATGATGGTGTCGAGCAATACACGCTGGCGCACTTCCTCCACCTCGCCCTCGGTTAGGTCAGGATATTTTTCACGAATAACCTTAGGGATAAGGTGCTGAGTGATATTCTCTGCTGTGGTGCTGCCGCTTATAGCCTTCACCACCAGGTCTTCTTGCAGAATACTTGCTTTCAGATCATCCAACTGCTCTTCAACAATCTGCTTGGTCTTAGCACTTGACAGCGGCTTCAATCCCTCAACTACTATGGTGTGAACGGTGTCATCCGAGTCTTCCTCAGGCTCTTTCGTAGTCTTAAAGTGCCAGCTGGGTGCCATCACCTGTTCCATGAGCAACTATGCAGTGATTGCTTTCAGAAAATCGTTCACAGCCACCTTTACATCGGGTTGGTCTGCATCGGGCATGGCTATCATATTGATAAAGCGAGCAGTATCTTTGCCCTTGCTGTCACGGGTACAGCGTCCAATAATCTGCACCACTTCTGTCAGTGAGCCACGCACACCGATGGTAAGACAGGTGTCGCACCATTCCCAGTCGAATCCTTCCTTGGCTGTGCCCAGTGCGATGATGAAGTCCATATCATCAGCCTTCTTCATCTTGTTGAGATAGCTGTAGACTCCAGCGCGTGTCTTCGGGTCATCATCTACAAGGTCTGCCAGTTTCACTCGTCTACCATCCTTAGTCTCCAGTGTATAAATGCCACCGCCGTGGTTGTAATCACGCTCCACCACAGTGCCAATAAGTTTCATAATGTCTTCCACCTCCTGATATTTGCCTCTGGCGGTGCTTGCGCGGCTGTTGATACTCGGAATGTGGATGATGGTCTTGCGATGGGTGTCCAGCACCTCGCCGATATGGTCGAGATATACACCCTTATAGAAGTGATAACCCAGCACAAGATTCTTCAGATACTTGTAGCCATTGAGCTGCTGATAGTAGTTGTAGCTTACGGGATAGAAGCGTGCCTCGTCCTCTGTACGAAGCACCGGAATACCATCGCCACGGAAATAGCTGCCTGTCATGGCTACAATATGCCCGGTAGAGTTGTTCATCACACGGCGGACTGTATCGCCCAATCCGCTGTTTGCATCAGCACTGGTATGGTGAAACTCGTCAATAGCCAGCAGACAGTCGTTCCAGTCCTCATCATTCAGTTCCTTCATGGCATTGCGCAGTGTGGCATGGGCACACACCAACACCTTCGATTTGGTTTCTTTGCGCATGAACTCACAAAAGCGTCCAGCCTTGTCGCTTTCATTGCCTGTGGAGGAACACAAGTCGTAATAAGGTGCTAAACGCCAATCATCAAAGAAACCATATTTCTTCAAGTCAGTGTTGCGGAATGAGCGACCAATACTCTTTTCGGGTACGGCAACAACTACCTTTTTAATGCCTTGATTCACCAATTTGTCGAGGGCTATGAACATCAGTGCACGACTCTTGCCACTGGCAGGAGGGGCTTTAATCAGCAGAAATCGCTTGTCTCTATATTGATATGCTTTGGCTTGCTTCTCGCGCATACCTAGTTCATCGGTGTTACTAGATGTGCCACGCTGAGCATAGTGTATGTCTACGAAGTTAATCTTTGGTTGTTCCATCTTGTTCTTCCATTGAATTTTTCTGATGATTTTTTATCTGTAACTCCAGAAGCTTAACGCGCTCACGCAACTGCTCTATGGTAGGTAGCTGCTTCACAATCTCTTCTATCTGTACATTATTATATGAGGCAACTCCCAATGGCGTTGTGATGCCTCTGAATGCCAGTTGCACGTCCGTTCTATCCATATTACTGCAAATCAGCAGTCCTATGGTTGGATTGTCACTTTCACGCTTGACGGCTTCATCTACTGCTGCCACATAGTAATTAAGCTTGCCAGCAAACTCAGGCTCAAATGCGACGGCCTTTAACTCAACCACCACATAGCAACGCAGATAGATGTGATAGAAGAGCAAGTCGATGCGACGTGACCTGCCAGCCACCACAATCTCTTTCTGACGACCAACAAAGGCAAAGCCCTTGCCCAACTCCAAGAGGAAATCTGCCATCTGTATTGTCAATGCGGCTTCGAGTTGTGCCTCACTGAAACCATCGGGTAGTGTAAGGAAGCCAAAGTCATAGTTCTCTTTGGTTATCTCCTGCGCCAACGCAGCTTGTGGCAATGGGAGCTTGTCTGCAAAGTTGCTCACTGCGCCTGGATGCTTATGATAGACATCGGCATCCATACTGTTCTTCAGTGCGCTGCAACTCCAGCCGTTTTCAATCGTTCTGCGAATGTAGAAAAGAGCTTCTTCTACATCCTTTGTCTTCTTGATGATTTCCACGTGATGGCTCCATCCTATCAGTGAGAACAAGATAGGGAAAGGTGTTCCATCTACATTGCTCTCCAATTCTGAAACAGCCCGTTTCAGTTTTGTTTCAAACTGAATATCAGGAGCTTGTAATTCTGAAATAGGCCATTTCAGTTTTTCAGAATAGAAGAGATACCATTGCTTCATGTGCCATAGGTTTCTGCTTCCAAAACCTTTCTCGTCAGGGAATGCATGCTGAAGATCAAAGCTCAGTTGTTCTACCACACCGCTTCCCCAACGTTCTTCTGCCTTGCGCATAACCAATTCACGACCAAGTTGCCATTTCCACAGCAACTTCTCACCATTCACCTTGATCACAGCTCGTACCTTTGCCTGTTGGTAGCGTGCTTTCAGTGACTCCAACCATTCTCCATACTCTGTATCCAAGTGGGTGTCGTGTATGTGTGGCACTGATATGTTGTTTCTTATATCGTCGCTCATATTTTGTTTTTTTAATTGTGTACGCAGCGCGTACACAATGTTTTTATAACGTGTGAACTCTATCTTTGTTGTCCCAATTGGGTACGCATGCGTACCCAATTCATTTCGCCGTCATCTTCTCATAGAGTTTGAAGAGACATTCCAGCCTTGCCTCGTCATTGGCAAAGGGATAGCCGGGATAGCAGCTCTCCACCAAGTCGTCGAGCACATGGTGGGCATTGCGCAGGTCTTCAGGCATCTTCTCCGGGTCATATAGCTCTGCCAAGGTCTTCTCGGGATGGTCAGCTCGGGTAAGGAGGACTTCTTCAGCAGTTTCGCTCAATGCTTGCTTCTTCTCGGCGGTGAGTTTGGGGAAGGGGAAAGTGTTGTAGCATATTTGAGCAGAATATCTATAGTCAGTCTTCATCTTTCCCCCTATAGTTTTTACCCAAACCATATGCATGTGAGAAGTTAAAACTCCGAACAAAGAGATGTCATCAGTTCCTACAACCATACATAGATTTGTCGCCAACTTTGATGAGTCCAAATATCCCATAGGAATGTACTCTCTTGTTTCTGAAGATACACTTGGAACAATAATGAAATGTACTCCTAATGGTTGAGTTATCTGTGCAAACAAATGTGGAATTTCTGCAAGTTGTGGTCGTGATGAGTTTGCACGGATTTTACGTAATTTGTTTATTCTATCTGTTATTAAAGGCTGATTTAAAAAGTCTGATGATTCCTTTCCGTATAACCAAAGAGCCCAACGTTCCTTTCCGTTGATGAATTCATCAGAGCCATATATCTGTCTGAAATAATCCACACTGGATGGTTCTTTACTTATAAAATCATTCTTCTCAGTTGTACTAAATAACAACATTCCACCATCTGCTGGCATATTTCCAAAGTTCATTTGGGGAATACCTGGACTTAAAGGTCTGGATACGCTCTCCACAAATATATCCTTACCAGGGAAAAGATAAGCAGTGATATTATCAACCGTCATTACCTTATCGCCAGTGAAAAGATATTTGGGGCGTTTGTGCGCAGTGATGCCAACAATTGCAACAGTAACAGCAGCATTATGCTTGGCATTATTAGACCACTTGAACGATGTGTGAGCAAAGGAAATTTCCACACCATTACGAAGAATACGTTTCCAAAGTAATGCTACTTGAAGACCTTGGCAAATTGAGTTTGTGGTTACAAACGCACATTCCGCTTGTGAGTTTTCTATATACTTTGCTCCCTTGTAGAACCAGCAAGCTATATAGTCAAGGCTTCCGAAGTCCTCACGGAATACGGCTTTCATGTCATTCTTCTGCTCTTTATCTTGGTTACGACTGCCGAGATATGGCGGATTGCCAAACACAAACACCTCTTCATCTGCAGTGTGTGGGCATACCTCCTCCCAAACCAAACGACACGCGTTGCCACATACTATCTGAGTGATATTGTGCAGAGGAAGAGCTTGGGTGTTCACGCCAAAGTCGTCATGTAACTTGCGGTTCATCTGATGCTCTGCCAACCACATAGAGAGCATTGCCACCTCATGCGGAAAGTCGAGCAACTCGATGCCATAGAACTGCTTGAGCTGGATGACAGAGCTGTCAAAGAAGTCAATCTCTGGGATAATCTGGCGCATCAGACTCAGAATATCCATTTCGAGCATACGGAGAGCCTTATAAGTGATAATCAAGAAATTGCCACTACCGCAAGCAGGGTCAAAGAACTTCATCTTTGACATGCGCAGCAACAGCTTCTCGCAGTCACGACGAATAGCCTTTGCATCTTTATGGAACTGGTTGTCTGAGAGTCCACCTATATCATGCTGACGCTTCTTTTGTTCATATTGGTCACGCAGATGGTTGTATGCCCCCTGAAGGTCGTCCAAAAATAAAGGATTGATGACCTTCATAATGTTAGGTACACTGGTATAGTGCATGCCTTGATTGGCACGCACATTAGGGTCTACCACCGCTTGAATCATTGAGCCGAAGATGTCCGGATTGATGTTCTTCCAGTCCAGTTCGCCACACTCAATAATGATTTTGCGTGAGCGGAAGCCCATCTTTGGTATCTGTATGTGCTTGGCAAACAGTCCACCATTCACATATGGAAATTGAGAGATTATCTTCAAAGTGTCTTCGTTACGCAAGCGCACGTCCATAACGTTGAAGGCTGCATCCAGATAGTCAGCCAAATCAGAGCCATCCTCCTTGGTGTAGCGCACCACAGAACCGGTGAAGAGGTTGTCTTCAAAGATACCAGTATCCTCTGCAAAGAAACAGAATAGGAGTCGTGCAATGAAAATGTTGAGGTCGTGCAACTCGCTGCGGCTGCTGAACTCGTTGTAAGCACGTAGCTCGTCGTGCAGTTTAGCCAACTTCTCTGCAGCCTTCACATCGGCAGGACTCTCATCAATATTGGTGAACCGTTCCACACCGCACAAGGGGTAGAAAAAGGCGAAGTCGCAGTAAAGGCGATTAAGTGGGTTCTCATAACTCTCTTTTTCCCTCATGTCATAGGCCAATATGGTCTCGCCATCACTTACTGCCACAATCTTCGGAGCAGCTTTGATGATCTGTGGGTCTTGTTTCATCTCCTCCAGCGTTGCCGTCAATGATGTGGTGGATACCGATTTATAGCCAAACAATCCTTTGATAAGCAAGCCGTCGTAGCGAGCCAACACACCCTTACCGTCACGATAGCGACGGATGTCGGCATCGCCCTTACCGAATGCCTTCAATATTTCGTAACCTACTTCGCCAGCCACCACATCTTTCTCTTTGAAGACGGTGAGGGCAGACTCAATATCTTGGTAGCTTAAATTCTGTTTCTTTGCCATATTGTTTTAGATGTCGTTGTTGATGAGATTTGTTATATAAGGGTAAATAATTATTTGCCGGATAGTTCCCTTTGCCAGAATGGCAAACAAGTTGAGATAATAACAATGAACTTTGTTACGAGCGAGGTTTTACGCTACTCCTTGGTCGTCATCTGCGTCGGGGCTGCGTCAGCACCGTGTCGTTGACAATAAAGTGATGGGGATGTGGGGGCAAAATTACGAAAAATGTTCTTAAAACGTTTCATTTCTTATGAAAATCGCATAAGTTTGCGTAATTTTGTACCCTAATAGGAGGATATGGCATCTTGCCATATCCATGCACCCTACCAGGGGGTGCAGTGGTCTCCACTGCACCAACCAAGCAAAAAATAACAAAAGAATAGATATGATTCAGGAATTTCAAATACGAGTGCTGCCCGTGGTGGCCTCGAGCGAGCAAAACATAATAAGCTACATTGCCGACGAAAAGGGCATCGACGCACGCACCATCAACGCTGTGCGTGTGCTGAAGCGTAGCATCGACGCGCGTCAGCGCACCATCTTCATCAACCTCACCGTGCGTGTCTACATCAACGAGATACCGCAGGACGCCGAGTTCGTACACACCGAGTACGGCGACGTGAGCCAGAAACCGCAGGTGGTAGTGGTAGGCGAGGGCCCCGGCGGACTCTTCGCCTCGCTGCGTCTCATCGAACTGGGCTTGCGCCCCGTGGTGCTTGAGCGCGGCAAGGACGTGCGTCAGCGCAAGGTAGACCTCGCCAACATCACAAAGACGCAGAGCGTAGACCCCGAGAGCAACTACTGTTTCGGCGAGGGCGGCGCCGGCGCTTACTCCGACGGCAAGCTCTACACCCGCTCGAAGAAGCGCGGCAGCATCGAGAAGATTCTCAACGTGTTCTGCCAGCACGGAGCCTCTACGTCTATCCTCGTCGACGCCCATCCGCATATCGGCACCGACAAGTTGCCGCAGGTTATCGAGGCGATGCGCAACACCATCATACGCTGCGGCGGCGAGGTTCACTTCCAGACCAAGATGACCCGACTGCTGCTCGAAGGCGACAAGGCGGTGGGCGTTGAGGCTGTCGACCTGCAGACGGGTGCCGAGAAGACTTTCCGCGGACCGGTCGTTCTCGCCACGGGACATTCCGCTCGCGATGTCTATCGCTATCTCGCCGAGGCGAAGATAGAGATAGAGGCGAAGGGCATCGCCGTCGGCGTGCGCCTTGAGCATCCGTCGCAGCTGATTGACCAGATACAGTATCACTCGCGCAACGGACGCGGCAAGTATCTGCCTGCTGCCGAGTATAGCTTTGTGACGCAGGTGGACGGACGCGGTGTCTACTCGTTCTGCATGTGTCCCGGCGGTTTCGTCATTCCGGCGGCTACCGACAAGCAGCAGCTCGTCGTTAACGGCATGAGCCCCAGCAACCGCGGTACGCAATGGTCCAACTCGGGCATGGTCGTGGAGACACGCCCCGAGGACGTGGGCGGCGACGAGAACGATCCGCTGCGCGTGATGCACTTCCAGGAAGAACTGGAGCGTGCGTGCTGGCAGCAGGGCAACATGAAGCAGACCGCTCCGGCGCAGCGCATGGCAGACTTCGTGAACAACCGCCTGAGCTACGACCTGCCCAAGAGCAGCTATGCCCCCGGACTCATATCCTCGCCCCTTCACTTCTGGATGCCGCAGCACGTGTGCAAGCGTCTGCAGGAGGGCTTCAAGAAGTTCGGCAAGATGAGTCACGGCTTCCTCACCAACGAGGCTGTGCTCATCGCCACCGAAACCCGCACCTCGTCGCCCGTGCGCATCACCCGCGACTTCACCACGCTGCAGCACGTGCGCATCCAGGGACTCTTCCCCTGCGGCGAGGGCGCCGGCTATGCCGGTGGCATCGTCTCGGCTGGTGTCGACGGCGAGCGCTGCGCAGAGATGTGCGCTGAGTATCTGAACAAGTAAACAGCTGAAGAATCCAGCCGGCGATTACACTAAATCGCCGGCTTTTTTATGTCTGATAACAGCTTCTTTTATATTTGATTGCAGCCTTTTTTATATTAAATTGCAGCTTCGTTTATTTCTAATCTGAAACTATGCGCAATTACCGCAGCACAATAACCCTATTCCCGCAATGCGGTAACGCTGTTTTAGATATGCGGTAATGTCAGTTTTGCTGCGCGGTAATCTACCCAAAATAAATATAACCTGTTGGCGGAATTAATTTAGTGCATACTTAATCCTACCAATGGGCTTGTTGTTAATGAAGTTTATGTATTGCAGAATAGTAAGTGTACTAATTTTGTACGGCATCTGATTGTCGCCTCCCCATGGGTATGTATTTCATGCGCTCGTTGATGAAGATTGGCGCGATGTCGTGTTCCTCCTTGAAGACTTCGGATGTCTTGGAGGTGAAGGCAGCGGAGACGTGGGTGCCAGGGATGTTATGGACGGATGTAAATGTTAGTGTATCGGGCATATATTGGTGTTTTTATGGCAAAGATATGAGCGATTGGTGGAGGTGGAAAAGACAAAAGATGTATTGAATAATTATTTGTGCAACGAATGGAATAAAAACTATGCAAACATTGAATATGTGTTAAACTTTTTATGTCTTGACAATTTTTGGCAAAAAATATTTATCTTTGTAAGCATATAATAAACTCACGATACAGTATGGTAGAGAATTTGAATCTTACTAAAGGCAAAGAACGTGTTTTTGCCTATATTGACGAATGTGGTGGATATGGTTTTGATTTCAGCAAAAACAATAATTCATCATTGTTTATTATTGCTGCTATTATCGTAAAAGAATCTAATATAAAAGTTATAGAAGATGGTATAGCTGAAATTCGCAAGCAGAACTTTAGTGGGTCTGAAATAAAATCTAAAAACATCGGAGGAAATTGTAAACGTCGCGAAAAAGTAATCAAGAAGACATTAGATTTTCCTTATAGTATTTTTGCGTTAATTGTTGATAAAAGAACAGTTTTTGCAGATAGTGGCATAAGAAAAAGCAAACCTGTGTTTTATAAATTTCTTAATCAATTAGTGTATAAGGAATTGCGTTCTAAATATCCGTATCTCAATATCGTTACGGATCAAGTAGGCAAAAATGACTATGTACAGGAATTTGTAAGATATGTAAAGAATCACAGAGAGCAACTTAGCCTTTTTGACGAAGAAAATTTTGAACCCGTAGATAGTAAATCCTCGAATGGTGTTCAATTAGCAGATTTGATAGCAGGAACTTTAGCATACATATATGAAGATGAAAAGAAAAAGATTGTTCCCGAAGGTTTCAACTTTCTTAATTTGCTAAATAAGAAAATTTCAAAGATACAATTCTTTCCACAAAGTTATGATAATAGTCTTTTTGAACATGAGGATGGCAACCCAGATTATAAAAAGAGTATAGTGACTGTTGCATATAGAAAAGCGACTTCATTCATAAATGAGAATAAATCAAAAGAAGATGAAGATATTCAAAGACAAGTTTTTGTTCTTGATTATTTACTGTTTAGGTTTAGGTATAATTCTTTTAGGAAATATATCTCAACCAAGGAACTTATGGGAGCTTTGGCAAGAAATAATTTTCCAAAGATTACGGAGCAGGCTTTTCGCAATAAGGTAATAGGTAAACTTAGAGATAAGGGCGTTATTATATCCAGTTCGCCCAAGGGCTATAAATTGCCGTCATCAGAAAAAGAGATATTTGACTATTACCATCATGTGAACAGTGTGGTAATGCCTATGATTCACCGTCTAAACCTCTGCAATGAATCATTAATGATGTCTGAAGACTGCAATGTTGATTATTTAGAAAAGGGAGACTTTGTAGGTTTGCAGAAAATAAATTCTGCATACAAGGAAATATCACATAATTCAAAATAAATAGTATATGTTGTTTGCAGACAGAATACGAGAACTTCGCCAAGAATGTCAATTGCCACAACGCAGATTAGCTGCAGCATTAGATATTGATACCGCAACCTATTGCAAGATAGAGAAAGGCGAAAGGAAAGCAAAAAAAGAACAAGTCTTGATAATGGCTGATATGCTTCACATAGATTCCAACGAATTGTTGACTTTATGGATTGCTGACAAAGTAACAGATGCCATAGGAGAAAACAAATCTGTAGCTCAAAAGGCTATTTCCATAGCCGTAGAAAATTTATAAAAATGAAAAATAATAAATACATACTACCAGAAGAGGTTTCACAGCAAATTGTTGCCGAGAAAAAATCTCCTTATGGATTGCGCACTTACATCAGTCTATTCAGTAGTGCTGGTGTTGGATGCTATGGGTTTAAAGAAGAAAATTTCTATTGTGTAGCCACTGTTGAATTATTAGAGCGTAGATTGAAAATTCAATCGTACAACAATAAGTGCGTATATAAAAGTGGCTATATATGTGGAGATATGACATTGCAAGAAACAAAGGATAAAGTTTTCGCAGAAATGAAACTCTGGGAAGAAAACTTTAACGTAACGGATCTTGACGTGTTAATAGCAACACCGCCATGTCAAGGAATGTCAGTTGCCAACCACAAAAAGAGAGAAGATGAAATAGTAAGAAATTCGCTGGTTGTTGAATCAATAAAAATGGCAAAAGAGATAAAGCCAAAGTTCTTTATCTTTGAAAATGTGCGAGCTTTTCTAACATCTGTTTGCACGGATGTAGATGGTAAGGCGAAAAGCATTAAAGAAGCTATTAGGAATAACCTTGGTGGTGAATACAACATTCTGTATAAGGTTGTAAACTTCAAAGATTATGGCAATCCGTCAAGTAGAACTCGAACTTTGGTAATAGGTGTAAGAAAGGATATAAAGGAAATAACTCCATATGCTATATTCCCTGACAAACAACCAGAGAAAACATTGCGTGAAACGATAGGAAATTTACCACCACTTAAAATTATGGGAGAAATTTCCCCTGCTGACATATATCATAATTTCAGAAAGTATGCTCCAAGAATGGAGGCATGGATTTCTGAAATAAAAGAGGGACAGTCGGCTTTCGATAACACAGACATAAATAGAATACCTCACACTGTACGAAATGGTGTTGTAATATATAACGCACAAAAGAATGGTGATAAATACACTCGCCAATGTTGGGATAAAGTTGCACCATGCATACATACGAGAAACGATATTATGGCAAGTCAGAACACGGTGCATCCTGTTGACAACAGGGTGTTTAGTATTCGTGAGGTTATGCTAATGATGTCTGTTCCACCATCATTTAACTGGACGGCCATACCTTTTGAAAAATTAAACGCAATGTCTGTAAAGGAGAAAGAAGCTTTCTTGAAAAAGGAAGAAATGAATATAAGACAGACATTAGGCGAAGCTGTTCCTACAATTATCTTTAGGCAAATTGCCCATAAGATTAGACGCGTTTTATGTAAGCCCTTATTGTCTGAAAACGAAATAAAAGACATTATAAAGCGAAAAGGTCTGACAACGTGTGAAGCTTTGCGTGATTACATAAGTAAAAATCGTACATATAGTTTTGCCGAATTGTCAAAAATAGCAGAGCTGTCGAATGCGCAAAGGGAAGATAATGCGGCATACTATACAAGGCAAGATATATGCTTTTCAATAGTCAATAACCTTCCTGATGCAAAAGAGTATTCAACGATAAATATATTGGAACCTTCTATTGGTGTAGGTAATTTTTTGCCTGCATTAATTGCAAAGTACAGTGAAGTCCCCAATGTAAACATCGATGTTGTGGACATAGATTCGAATAGTCTTGAAATACTGAAAGTTCTCTTGGAGAAGATTGCAATACCAGACAATATCCATATAAATTTTATCAATGCAGACTTCCTATTGTTTACATTTGAGAATAAATATGATATCGTTGTTGGCAACCCTCCCTATATGAAAATAACGAAAGATAAGGCGCTGCTCTCAAAATACAAGGAGGGTATGTATAATACAGATACTAATAATATTTTTTCTTTTTTCATAGAAAAAGCTATGAAAATAGGAAATATCGTATCTTTGATTGTACCTAAGAGTCTTATTAACGCCCCTGAGTTTAATAAGACAAGAAATTTGATGAAGTCAAAA
>ERZ1031370.122-NODE-122-length-15904-cov-4.901950_pt1 | contig 15904 bp, 25 predicted proteins | sample MGYA00518176_ERZ1031370 | MGnify/ENA primary metagenome ERZ1031370 (study PRJEB33719, sample SAMN04261143) | wastewater metagenome | biome: rural village; feature: human; material: feces | host: Homo sapiens | place: El Salvador | collected 2013-01-07 ...
GGTTTTGATTGTAATCAGCAAGAGCGTTCAGAGCTTTCGGCTTGTTGGGAAAGTAGCCTATAACTCTGCGTTCCTGATTGCGTGTTTCTTTGTTGTAGCCTATTGTCACGCAGGCAACCCACGGATTGCGCCTGTTTCCGCTCAGCTTATAAACAGAGCCGTAGCCGTTAGGCAGTTTCATTTTATACACTCCTTTTGCTTAAAAAAAGGTGCAAAAATCCCTTGTGTTATTTATCTGCAAAACTTGCAAAACACAAGGGAGTATGGTACAATTATATTGCTGTTTAAGTACCGTTGCACCCTATGTGTAATGGTTTCCGCTCTATCCTGTTGGCGCAGGGTAGGGCGGATTTTTTATTATGTTTTATTTTGGATAATCAGCGTAATTTTAGCGTAATAAGTTTTAATATCCTCAGCATAGCCGATATACAAATCTTTGATACCTAAAATTCGTGACTGATTATTTTTAACAAAATCGCAATCTTCAGTGTGTAAGTTACCTATCTCCATACCGTTTGCGATTATTTTAATTGCGGGTTCATCTTGATAGCTGTACTCTTGCATTGATACATTAACAACCTTGCCTGCTTGCTTGTCAGCCCTAAGTCTTTTAAGACATTCTTGTCTGTTGCCGAATGTAACACCTGCAACTTTCATCTTTTTAGAGTGTGATTTACCCGTTTCAGGTTTTACATTCACTTGTGGTTGTGGTGTCGGCTGTTTTGGTTTAAACAGTTTAGAGAGTAATCCCATTATTTTGCCTCCTTATTTTTATATTGACAAGTACTATCAATAAATGTACAATAAAATATAAAGAGGTTAGCGCCTTTTTATCCCTATTTTGACCGCTCATAGTGCCAGCTGTGGGCGGTCTTTCTTTATTATCACATCAATAAATTATCTCTGTAAAATTCCATTGCTTTAATCATAAATTTATTTGTGACATTAAAATATTCGGCAAGTTCCCACGGCTCTGTTATACCGTTGTGAACCGCTTCTTTCAGCTCATCCAAAGGGATGAGCTTTTTTATTGTGTGTTTCTTTACTTTTTGTTCCATTTTCCCTTTTACGGTTAATGGAGTTGTGAATAAATAAAAAGCACCTAAATCTATGTGAACTTCTTCGTGAGCAAGCAAAACTGTTTCCTCGGCAGTAGTTTCAATCTTGCTTTTGTCAAGAACTACAATTCCGTTTTCGTAAGGAAAAGAAAATGCTTTTGCTTTGTCAGTTTTGAAATAATCAACAGTTATCCCTTTTTGTTCACATTCAAAATAAATATCCTCTAAAGTCATTCAATCATTTCCTTTTTGAGATTTCTTAAATTTGATATAGCTAAGTATATCGTTTTTAAAATCTTCGCTTTCTCCTTCCATTTCTTGATAAGCAGCATACGAAAGTTCATCAAAATTTGCTTTCGGAAGAGGGGAAGAAACCTTTCTTGCAACATCTTCAACTAACTTTTCAATTTGCTCATGCTGTTTCTTTTCTTCTTCGATTTCCTGCTCAGTCATAAGCCTTTCAACAGGAACACCGAGATAATTGGCTATTTTAAGGCGAGTTTGGTATTTAGGTAAAACACCGTTTTTCCAATTGCGTATAGAACCTTTACTCAAACCAACTGCAACCAAAACCGCAGTAACCGTTGTACCGTTCTCTTTACATATTGAATCCAATAAATCAAAGAACACAAAAATGCACCTCTACTTTTGTGCACTTTTCACGAAGTTCACATAAATGCACTTAAATTTCAAAAATGTACTTGCAAAGTACACTTTTATGCACTATAATAAACTTGTCAAGACGATGTGGGGACATTAACTTGACGAAAATAGGTGTGTGAATGTGCACCAACTTTGTAATCTAATTTTTTTAACTGATTAAATTATAAAGGTATAGTGCACATTTGTCAACCTAAATTATCAATAAAAAAGGAGGTAATAAATTGTGGATTTTTACAAAATTGTGTCAGATATATGCGATAAAAGAAATATAACACTTTGTTCGTTACTCTCTCAATTAGAAATGAGCAAAGCTAATATCCGAAACTGGCGTAATGGCGTTATTCCTAAAATTTCAGTAAGACAGAAAATTGCTGAAATTACAGATACACCGGTTGAAAACTTACTGACGAATGAAGAAAAGTCAGTTGTCAACGAAATTCTTAAAAAGAACAGTAGGTAATATCTCACCCACACAATCAATAATACCACAATCACAGTCCCATTAAACGGACTTTGCTGAAAAGAGGTGAAGAAAGACGGAAGTAATAATAATTTTAGGACTGCTAATGCTTTGCACAGCTTTTGTTTCAGCAGTATTAGCAATAAAAATAGTAGCCGCCCATTTGTATAAAACAATAGACAGCTACCTTGATAAGCACGACGCTCAAATTATGGATCTGATTAAGTGGGCAAAGGACGAAGACAAACATCAATGAACGCTTTTCCAACAGGAGTAAGTGTTGCCACTCCCTTTTGCAAATCAATTTTAAAATTAGTGTTATTAATTTTGTTATCAGCTTCAACTTGATTTTTCAAACCTATCACTAAAGGTAATGAATCAAAAATCTTATAAAACGAATCATCGGTTAAGTATTCATCGTATGCAATTTTTATAATCCCTATACGAGATAAGGATGACAAAGATATTGATTGTTGTTCAATTGAATTACACAATTTATTACCGCAAAAAACATTAGTTAGCAAAGTTTTGTGAGAAGTGTCTGTTAGGTTTAATTGTATTTCGCACACAGGTAAACGCTCTTCGTTTGCAAAATATTTCAAATTCTGGGCATCTATAGGTGACATTTGCTGAATAATGTCAGAAAAAGACGGATGAATCTTCTCAATTTTTCTATTGTCGAATGAATTGATGATTAACTTTTCAAACATTTCACGAATTTCATCTTCATTCATACAGTGTTTTGCTTTTTCAACAGCCGGTCCGATAATTGATTCTCTCGGTTCAACTTGATTTTCAGGTGGGATATTCTCTACACCTTTTTCAATGTTGCTTTTGAAAGCTTCAAATTTTTTCTGACGCTTTAATTCAGCTTTCATTGAGGCATAATGTATGCCACCGGCAGTCAAGTTTATGAAATCGGCTAACAGACCACCTACAACTTTTGTTGGTGGATTTGTAAGATTACTTACTGCTTCTGATTCTAAAACAGCTTTTGTAACACCATAAGCAGTATCATTTATGTTTTGGTCACTCATATGTGCACCACCTTTCTAAATAAATAATAACATTATTTGGGTAATAAAGCAATAAAATATCGAAAAGCAGGTGAGAAAATGGCAAAACTTAAACTTATTGACACAAAGGACAAGTTCCTTCTTGAAATTGACGGAACAGAAATTCCGTATGTTACAAGCAACGAAAATTAAGGAGGTGTTTATATGGACACGGTTCAGATGAACAAAAAAATCAAAGAAATTATGGATAGCAATGATGTCTATCTGCTTTCGGAAGATGCTGCAAAGGCTATTGGAGTTGCTCCGCAAAACTTGCGTGAACAGGCAAAGGACGAACCCGAAAAATTGGGATTCAATGTAATTGTAGTCGGCACATCTATCCGTATTCCGAGAATACCGTTTCTCAATTATATTCTCGGTTCAAACCCATTGAAAGGAGTATAACAAATGGCATTTAAAGATTTAGAAACAAAAAGGTCGCTTAGAAAAAAGTACCGTGACAGCAAAGACCAGCTTAAATACACGCAAAAAAGTCTTGCAAGCACCGAGCAGGAGCGTGACATTGCGAACAGCCGTCTTGAAAAAACGAAAGCAAAGCTTAACAAGGTGACAGCCTTATATGTTGCCGAAAGAGCGAAAAACGCAGAACTTGCCCGCAAGCTCAAAGCACTTGAAACGCCTGAATCCGAATCCTTCGGTTTTGAATGTGTGGGGGTGAAGAAATGAAAGAAAATGTTTTTGAACGAATGGAAAGAATTGACGGACAGAGAAAAATCTCTGATTTCATTGTTAAGCAAAAACAGGATTATGAATTTAAAGTTAAGTATGCAACTATCAGAGCGAGAGAATTTGCTGAAGAATGCGATAGACGAGAATTAAACTATCACGTATCGGTCGGCGGTCTTGATAGCATTACATTATTTATCTTTTTAAAGTCAATCGGAATCCATGCCCCAGGAATCAGCGTTTCTTATCTTGAAGATTCAAGCATTCAAAAAATACATAAAGAGCTCGGAATTGAAAGGTTAAAGCCATCAGTTCGGTATGTTGACAGTGCAGGAAAAGAACACCGCTGGACTAAACAGGATATAATTCAGGAGTTTGGATTTCCTGTCTTATCAAAAGAAATTGCCGCCAAGATTGAATTACTTGCAAATCCGACCGAAAAAAACAAAACTGTTCGACACGCTATTGTAACAGGCGAAACAGGGGCCTATGGCGGTTATCAAAAAAACAGTCGTATGAAAATGTCGCAAAAATGGCTTGAAAAGTTCGGCGGTTATGCGAACAATGAAGAGGGTACAAATTACCAAATTCCAAATTTTAAAGTGTCATCAAAATGCTGCTATTATCTAAAAGAAAAGCCTTGTGACACTTGGGCAAAAGAACATAACAGCGTGCCTTATCTTGGCTTGATGGCTTCCGAAGGCGGAAGAAGAGCTAAATCCTTAATGATAAATGGTTGTAATTATTTTGGTAAATCTACAATCAGATCAGCACCGTTTGCGATTTTTAACAGACAGGACATTTTGCAACTTGTTCTTGATTTAAATGTTCCTGTTCCCGAAATATACGGAAAAATCGAGAGACAAGAAGATGGTACTTTGTACACAACCAAGGCTCAAAGAACAGGCTGTTCAATGTGCGGATTTGGTTTGCACTTGGAAAAGCGCCATCATAGATTTGACTTACTTAAAGAGCGAAATCCTAAAGAGTGGGAGTATTGGATGTATAACTGCTGCACAGATGATAAAACAGGCGAAAGATACGGCTGGGCAAGGGTGTTGGATTATATCAATGTTAAATATTAATTGCAATTGCAAAGAAAAATCCGCTGAAGCTCTGCAAAGCCTCAACGGACAAAGAAAAATACCTTAATTAAATGATAGACAATTTTAAGCGAATTGTCAAGGAGGACTTTAATATGTCAGTAAAAATATCAGCTTTTGAAATCGAAAATGTAAAAAGAGTAAAGGCGGTTGCTTATGAACCGACCGAAAACGGACTTACCGTGTTGGGCGGTAAAAACGGACAGGGCAAGACGTCTGTTCTTGACGCAATTGCGTGGGCTCTCGGCGGTAATCGTTTCGCTCCGTCTGCTCCGTACCGTGAGGGTTCAACGATTCCGCCACATCTCAAAATCAAGCTCTCAAACGGTATTGTTGTGGAGCGCAGCGGTAAGAACAGCAGTCTTAAAGTGATTGACACCGCAGGCAACAAAGGCGGACAGGCTTTGCTTGACGCATTTGTCAGTAACTTTGCTCTTGACCTGCCGAAATTTATGAATGCAACCGGCAAGGAAAAGGCTGACACGCTCCTGCAGATTATCGGTGTAGGCAACAGAGTTTACGAGCTTGAAACGCAGGAAACACAGGTGTATAACGAGCGCCGTGCTATCGGTCAGATTGCAGACCAAAAGAAAAAGTTTGCTGCCGAAATGCCCGAGTATGAGGGTGTGCCGAATGAACCTGTATCAGCCTCGGAACTCATTAACAAACAGCAGGAAATCCTTGCACGCAACGGTGAAAATAACCGCCTGAGAGCAGAAAAAGATAACCTTGAAAGCCGTGCCAACAATTTGCAGAGCGAAATCAACAGGCTTAACGAGGATTTGAGAAAATACAATTCTGAGCTTACAAAAGTGCTTGCACAGCTTGAACAGAGCAGAAAGACCGTTGCCGAACTGCACGATGAAAGCACGGCAGAGCTTGAAAGAAACATTACCGAGATTGATGAAATTAACCGCAAAGTCAGAGCCAACCTCGATAAAGCGAAAGCTGATGAGGACGCAAAGGAATATTACGGCAAGTACGCCGATATGACGGCACAGCTTGAAAAAATCCGCAAAACAAAATATGACTTGCTCAACAACGCAAACTTGCCCCTTGACGGTTTATCGGTTGAAAAGGGCGAGCTTACATATAACGGTTTTAAGTGGGACAACATGAGCGGCTCGGAACAGCTTCGTGTCGCTACGGCAATTGTTCGCAAGCTCAATCCCGAATGCGGATTTGTCCTGCTTGACAAGCTCGAACAAATGGATACCGACACACTCAAAGACTTTGCAAAATGGCTTGAATCAGAGGGATTGCAGGCTATTGCAACAAGAGTTTCAAACGGCGATGAATGTTCAATAATCATTGAGGACGGCTATATTAAGTCCGAAACAATCACACCTGTTACAACACCGACTTGGACAGAAGGAGAGTTTTAATTATGGCTACAAGAACTACAGCTAAAACAACAGCAAAAACAAATACAAATGAATGTGTAATCAAATGCAATCCGCACAGAGAGCTTGCCTGCGGTTATACCAAGGTCAAGATTATGCCTGAAAACTATTCAAGAATTGTTTTGATTGCAGGTATGACAGGCAAGTCAATACAGGATCTGACAAACGAACTGCTCAACTACGCAATCGACTATGTTGTTATTGATGTTGACGGCAATAAAATCAATTTTTCAGATGTACAGGGGGTGAGATAATGAACATCACAAGAGGTAAAATCAAGTCGGCTCAAAAGGTTGTAATTTACGGTCCCGAGGGTATCGGCAAATCAACATTTGCTTCGCAGTTTCCGAATCCTCTGTTTATCGACACGGAGGGCAGCACAAAAAACCTTGATGTTGCGAGAATGGATAAGCCGACATCGTGGACTATGCTCAAAAGTCAGCTTGAATATATCAAAAGCAATCCGACTGTATGCAAGACGGTTGTTATTGATACAATCGACTGGGCAGAACAGCTTTGTATTGATGATATTTGCTCAAAGTACGACAAAAAAGGTATTGAAGATTTCGGTTACGGAAACGGATATGTTTACGAAAAAGAGGAGTTCGGCAGATTTTTGAACAGCCTTGAAGATTTGATTGACAGAGGTATCAATGTTGTGCTTACCGCACACGCACAGCTCCGCAAGTTTTCACAGCCTGATGAAATCGGCGAGTATGACCGTTGGGAGCTAAAACTCGGCAAAAAGACTGCTTCACAGATTTCTCCGCTTGTAAAAGAATGGGCGGATATGGTGCTTTTCGCAAACTATAAAACAGTAGCGGTAGCAACCGACAAAGACGGCAGAAAGTACAAAGCGCAAGGCGGAGGAAGAGTAATGTATACGCTTCATCATCCCTGCTGGGACGCAAAGAATCGTCACGGACTGCCCGAAGAAATGGACTTTAGCTATGCAGGCATTGCCCATATTTTTAATGATGTCGCACCTGCAAATAACGCTTCTGCTCCGCAGAATCCGATACCTCAGCCGCCTAAGGCAGAGCCTGTGACACAGCCTGTACCACAAACTACGCAAATTGAAAAAACTCCCGAATCTGTACCGCTGCCAACACCTCAGATACAGAATGATAAATCTGTCAATATTCCCGAGGGCATACCAAAAGCTCTTGCCGACCTTATGAGAGCTAACGGAGTTGACGAAAGCGAAATCAGACAGGCGGTGTTTACACAGGGACACTACCCTTACGATACACCAATCACAAACTATGACCCACGATTTATTAACGGTTGCCTTGTGGGAGCGTGGAATAAGGTATTCGAAGTGATACAGAGCAACCGTGACTTACCGTTTTAATAAGAAAGGAAGATGTATAAATGGATAGAGAATTTGGTTGGAACGACGAAATAACCGAAGAGGGCGGAAATTATGAACCGCTCCCCGAGGGTGATTATGATTTTACAGTAGCAAAGGTTGAGCGTGCTCGCTCACAGGGTAAAGGCAAACTGCCACCATGCAATATGGCAAAGGTGACTTTTGATGTGTGGGGAGCAGATGACAAGCGAGAAATTACAGTTAATTTCGTACTGCACTCCTCGCTTGAATGGAAACTGTCACAGCTCTTTTTGTCCGTGTCAATGAAAAAACACGGCGAACCGCTCCGTATGAACTGGACAGGCATTATCGGTAAAAAAGGTAAATGTCAGGTTATCATCCGCAAATATGTGAAGAATGACGGCACAGAGGGCGTAACAAATGACATCAAGTATTTTTATGCCTACGATGAGCAGGTGACAACGATATCGCCTGCCGTAGCACAGTCTGCACCTCAGCAGTATGTACAGCCTACATATCCGCCGCAGTATAACACACAGCCTGCAACGCCAAATACTGCGATGCCGAATAACTGGACACCGGGTAGCTTTTAATGCAACTTCGACCGTATCAGAATGAAGCAAAGAAAGCCGTTTTCTCCGAGTGGGAAAGCGGCAATTTAAAAACATTACTTGTCTTGCCTACAGGCTGTGGCAAGACGATAGTTTTTGCAAAAATCACCGAAGAATGTGTCCGTCGAGGTGACAGGGTGCTGATACTTGCCCACCGTGGAGAATTGCTCGACCAAGCGGCGGACAAAATTCAAAAAGCAACAGGGCTTAATTCGTCAGTCGAAAAAGCCGAGCAAAGTTGCATAGGTTCGTGGAACAGGGTTGTTGTAGGCTCTGTACAGACGCTTATGCGTGAGAAAAGGCTGTCAAATTTTGACAGCGATTATTTTGACACAATCATCATTGATGAAGCACATCACTCAATCAGCGACAGCTATCAGCGTGTGCTTGAGCATTTTGACAATGCAAAAGTGTTGGGTGTTACAGCAACACCCGACCGAGGAGATATGAAAAATTTAGGAACAGTATTTGATTCGCTTGCGTATGAATACACACTCCCTAAGGCTATCAAAGAGGGGTATCTGTCACCGATTAAAGCTGTGACAATACCGCTTACACTTGACCTTTCGAGAGTTGCCACACAGGCAGGAGATTTTAAAGCAAGTGATATTGACACGGCACTTGATCCGTACCTTTATCAGATTGCCGAGGAAATGAAAAAATACTGTAAGAACCGTAAAACTGTTGTGTTTTTACCACTTGTAAAAACATCGCAGAAATTTAGAGATATTTTGAACGAAAAAGGCTTTAAAGCGGCAGAGGTAAACGGTAACAGCGAGGACAGAGCAGAGATATTGCAGGACTTTGAAAACGATAAATACAATGTTTTGTGCAACTCAATGCTTTTAACCGAGGGTTGGGACTGCCCAAGTGTTGACTGCGTTGTTGTTTTAAGACCTACAAAGGTGCGTGGGCTTTACTGCCAAATGGTCGGCAGAGGTACAAGACTTGCTCCAAACAAGACGGAGCTTTTGCTACTCGATTTTTTATGGCATACAGAGCGACACGAGCTTTGCAGACCTGCACATCTCATTTGCGATAACGAAGAAGTCGCACAAAAAATGACAGAAAACTTATCAGAACAGGCAGGCTGTCCGATTGACATTGAAGAAGCGGAGGAAAAAGCAAGTGAAGATGTTGTTGCTCAGCGTGAAGAGGCGCTTGCAAATCAGCTTGCGGAAATGCGAACACGCAAACGCAAACTTGTAGATCCGTTGCAGTACGAAATGTCAATTCAGGCGCAGGACCTTGCAGGATATGTTCCGGCATTCGGCTGGGAGTGTTCTCCGCCTACAGACAAACAGAAAGCAAAACTTGAAAAGCTCGGAATATTCCCCGATGAAATTCAGAGTGCCGGCAAAGCAAAACTTATTCTTGACAGGCTCGAAAAGCGAAGAATTGAGGGCTTAACCACACCTAAACAAATCCGTATGCTTGAAAGCAGAGGTTTTCAGCACGTGGGCAAATGGCAGTTTGACGAAGCGTCAGCCTTGATTTCAAGGATTGCCGCAAACGGTTGGAGAACTCCGAAAAACATTAACCCGAAAACATATGTACCGCAAAGCGAGGTGAATACGGTTGGACTTACTTAATGCACTTGAATACATCAGTCCGTCAGAGCTCGACTACCAAGACTGGGTAAATGTCGGAATGGCACTCAAACAAGAGGGGTACAGCGTAAGGGACTGGGACGATTGGAGCAGAGCAGACAGCCGATATCACAACGGTGAGTGTGAAAAGAAATGGCAGAGCTTTAACGGCTCTGCCTCACCTGTCACAGCAGGCACAATAGTCCAAATGGCAAAAGACAGAGGTATGACTTTCCGTGAATCGAAAGAACTCGGCTGGGATGATGAAATTGCTTTTGAACAGGGCGATATCGGAGTAACAGCCTGTGAGGGTGTAAAGTTTCACGAGCCTGCAAACTGGAATCCTGTGAATGAAATCGTAACCTACCTTGAAACCCTCTTTGACAGCTCCGAAAATGTTGGCTATGTAACCGAAACTTGGGAGAAGAACGATGACGGCAAGGTTAAATATCTGCCTACAAAGGGCAGTTGTGACCGTACAGCAGGTGAGCTTATTGCCGCACTTAATAACTGTGACGGCGATATCTCAAATGTATTTGGTGATTACAAACCCGAGGCAGGTGCGTGGATAAGGTTCAACCCATTGGACGGCAAGGGTGTTAAAAACGAGAATGTAACCGATTATCGTTACGCTCTCGTGGAATCTGACTGTATGGCTCTTGAAGAGCAGAATGCAATCATCAGAGAACTTGAGCTGCCTGTTGCGGTGCTTGTTTATTCGGGCGGAAAATCAGTCCACGCTATCGTTAAGATTGATGCCGCAAACTATGACGAATACCGCAAAAGAGTTGATTATCTCTACAATGTATGCCATAAAAACGGCTTTGAAATCGACAAGCAGAACCGCAATCCGTCAAGGCTGAGCCGTATGCCCGGTGTTATCCGCAACGGCAAAAAGCAGTTTATCATTGACACCAATATCGGTAAATCCGATTTTGCCGAGTGGAAAGACTGGGTGGAAAGTATCAACGATGACTTGCCCGACCTTGACAACCTCGCAGATTTTTTTGAAAATCCTCCCGAACTTGCTCCGCCTCTGATTGAGGGAGTATTGCGACAGGGGCATAAAATGCTCCTCGGCGGACCCTCAAAAGCAGGTAAGTCATTTGGTCTTATCGAATTGTGTATTGCAATTGCCGAGGGAACAGAATGGTTCGGCTTTAAGTGTGCGCAGGGCAATGTCTTGTATGTGAATCTTGAACTTGACCGTGCGTCCTGTTTTCACAGATTCAAGGATGTATATGAAGCACTTGGACTTGAACCAAAAAACTTAAACAGAATTGATATTTGGAACTTGCGTGGCAAGTCCGTGCCTATGGATAAGTTAGCACCTATGCTCATACGCAGAGCTTTAAAAGGCAACTTTATAGCTGTTGTGATTGACCCGATATACAAGGTTATTACAGGTGATGAGAACAGTGCGGACCAAATGGCACACTTCTGCAACCAGTTTGACAAGGTATGCACAGAAATCGGATGTGCGGTAATCTACTGTCACCACCATTCAAAAGGTGCTCAGGGCGGTAAAAAGTCAATGGACAGAGTTTCGGGCTCGGGTGTTTTCGCTCGTGACCCTGACGCACTCCTTGACCTTACAAGACTTGAAATCAGCGATGATTTGATGAAACAGCAAAAGGATGAAAGAACCTGTAAAATCTGCAAAGACTGGATAGGTCGCTTCAACAAAATCAGTGAAGTGTGTTCGCAGGACGATTTGGTAATGTCAAATAATATGATTGACATCGCACGCAAAACGCTTCCTGAACAGTCTTTTAAGTTGATGATGTCAGATATTGCCCGTGCCGAAAAAACCGTAAAAGGGATGTCAGCGTGGAGAATAGAGGGTACTCTGCGAGAGTTTCCGGCATTTGATGCACTTAACCTTTGGTTTGATTATCCGATACACAAATCGGACGCAACAGGTGTGTTGAAAGACTGTAATTTTGAGGGCGATTTTGACCCGCCTTATAAGAAGAATTTCGGTAAGAAAAAGAGTGAATCGGAACGCAAAAAAGAACGCTCAGAATCTATTATGACAGCGTTTACTGCAGAAGAAAATAACGGTCAGGCAGATATAAATGACATTGCTACATATCTTGGAGTTACCGAAAAAACAGTCCGAAATCGACTAAAAGAACACGGCGGATTTTGGATTGACGGCGGTAAAACAGGATTGAGGGAAAAGGAAAAAGTCGAATAAATTTTCCCTTTCCGTCAAATTTGGAAGGAAAATTTTATCGAGAATTTCCCTTTCCGTGAGGGAAAATAGGGAAAATTTCCCGAGATTTTCCTTTTCTAAAAATGACGGAAAATGACTTTTTTCTCGAGATTTTCCGAGGGAAAGAAAAAGTATATATACTACGTATATATAAACGGTTTCCGTTCCCTAAGGTCACAGGGGTGAAGTAGTTGTGCGAAGCTTACGCACAACAACTCCTTCCCCTGACCTGTGACTAAAAGCAAAATTCAAAAATCAAAAGTAACTTTAACGCTTTAAAGGAGTGAAATATTAAAAATGAAATTTTTTATGGCGATGATACCGCCGACCGTAACGGCACAGGAACATAAAGTTATGGTAAAAAACGGCAAACCTGTTTTTTACAATCCGCCCGAGGTGAAACAGGCAAGAGAAAAGCTCACGTCACATTTAGCAAAGTTTAAACCGTCAGAACCGTACGAGTCGGCTGTCAGGTTGATAACAAAGTGGTGCTTCCCTCGCGGTAAACATCAGGACGGCGAATATCGTATAACAAAACCTGACACGGACAATCTGCAAAAAATGCTAAAAGACTGTATGACCGCTCTCGGCTTTTGGTCTGATGACGCACTTGTTGCAAGTGAGATATGTGAAAAGTTTTGGGCAGAGGTTTCGGGTATTTACATCAAGGTGGAAGAACTGTGAATATCTCGGAAGTTAAACGCAACCTTGAAAGAACTGTGCTGTACAATGGTGCAGAATACATTCTGAAAGGTTGTATCATCAGACGGAATACAACAGGTCAGTTTTATTATCAAGCCGAACTGGCAGACGTTAAAGCCAAAAGCTCGTTGATTGTAACTGCACTTGATAAGATTGATGAAAGGAGAGAGAGCGTTGAAAGCAAGAATACCACCTAAGATTCCGAAACAGCTCAAACAGGAAGCTGAACGGATTGCAAAAAATGCGTATGAGCAAATCCGAGAAAAAGAAAACAAAGACATCACACGCAGAGTATTTAAAACAATGCTGTATGCTTTGCATAAGGATTTCGGCTTTGGTCGTGACAGATGTGCGAAAGCTTTGAGGTCGATGACCGAGATAGTCGAACACTCCGACACTGACGAAGTGTTTTGGGAGCATATCGACAGGGTTGTCATCGACAAACTGAAACTTGAATTTGACCGCAGAGATTACACAGACAACGGAAAAGTTGTTAATTTTGAAGGAGACGAAGAAAATGATTGATTGTGCAAAAACCGAAAATTATTTTGCTGAAAAGTTGAAGATGGCGAAAAGAACAAAGAACGGACTGTGTGAAATTAGCTGTAGCAACTGTCCTTTGAGTAGTAATAACAACGGTGAAGGTTTATTCTGTTCAGATTTTGAAATGTATTATCCCGAAAAGGCGGTTAAGGCTGTGCAGGAATGGTCGGATGAACATCCGCCAAAGACATTTCTTACGGAGTTCTTGGAGAATTATCCGAACGCTCCGCTTGACGATGACGGAACACCTAAAGGTGTATGTCCACGTGCGTTAGGACTGATGGACATAGATGATTGTGACGATAACTGTATTAAATGTTGGAATCAGCCTGTTGAGGAGAGTGAAAACAATGATTGAAAAAGAATTAAAAATCCGTGATTTTTGCGGTGATTATGCTTTGGATATACCGTTCGCAGACGGTAGTGTAAACACGATATACTTTAATTCAAAACGAAATGCCGAAACAGTTAAGCATATTATAGAAGTTGACGGTAGTAAACCCAATCATGCTACGGTGTGTGATATGCAAGAGATTAAGCACGGAAGTTGGGAATATGACAGCGAGGGTGTCGGTTATGCAAATTATTTATGTTCTGAGTGTGGCAACTTTCTCACTTTTTACGAGGATATTGATTTGTATCCATATTGCCCTTACTGCGGAGCCAAAATGGATAAGGAGTGAGTGTCTTGTACGGTTTTGGGAATACAGAAGTAGCTATAAAAAATGCTGAAAGAACAATTAACGATTTGCTTAAATTTTGTAAAAAGAACAATGGCAAATTATATTTGCACTTAGATAATGGTACAACTTTTTGTATAACAGATAATGTGCATTTAAGCTTTTGCACTATGATTAAGATAAAGGAATGATAGATATGGGAATGGATATATGTTTAGTTTGTGAACATTGCGACCCGAACAGGACTAATGACCTTGACCAAGTTAGGTGTAAAAGGTTTTCAACTTTTGTTGATGCACTTAATTCGTGCAACAAATTCACAACTAAGAAAAAAATAACCTTGACAGAAACGATTAACAGACAATTAAGGAGTGAGCAGGGGAATGATTTGTAATCAATGTAAGAAATGTGGAGAATGCGGTAAACCATACAGTTCTAACAGCACTTATGCTGAAATATGTAAAGATTTTGAGAAAAAGAAAATGACCAATTATGAAAAAATCAAGTCAATGAGCGTTGAGGATATGGCGGAAATGCTTCTTGATGAAAGTGAAAATCATTATACATACTGCAACCATTGTTCACATCAAAGTTTTTATGCACCGCATTGTACATCTAACAACCTTAGAATAGATTGCGTATATGCAGTCAAAAAATGGCTTGAAAGCGAGGTGGAAGAATGAAAGATATTAAAAACATTACCGTTAATTACAATAACGACAACACAAAAGTTGTTGAAAAGGGACTTGTTATTGATTTTGGTAAACTTGATAACGATGAGGGCGATGTTTGCTTTAATATGTGTAACATCAAAGGTAAGGATTTGCGTTTGATTGTAAACGCTGTTTGTGCGTTGGCGCAGGAACTTGGTATGCTTGACGAGGAGGAGCGTGATACGGATTGACAGCGAGAGAAATTAAGGATATCAACCGAGAGATTTCACGGCTCAGGGCGAAAATGGCACGGATTCGGGCTGAGGCGGACAACACGGCGGTGACGCTGGGTGAACGAATTGTTCCGTCAGGTCAGACATCCGACAGGGTGGGCAAAGCGGTGGCGCAGATTGCCGATATTCAGCGTGATATTCAGAACCTTGAAATCCGCAGGAACTCGGCTCTGAATAGCCTCTCACGGGATGATTTTGTGGAAAACTGCCTGTTTATGCACCTCGGCTTAAAATACAGCTGGGCGAAGATTTTAACAAAGGTAGGCGGTAATAACACAATCGACAGTATAAAGAAAATGTGTTATCGTCACCGCTGGTAATTTGTCCCGATGTCCCGAATCAGGGTGATATAATGTAAACTGAAGAAAGCAACAAAACGACATAGGCATTTATGTCCCCCTAAAAAAATCGCACAGACCGCTCTCGTTTGAGGGCGGTTTTGTGTTGTGAGGTGAAATTGATGTATAAAGACAAATGCGGTACAGGTTACGAAAATAGCACAAGAGCGATTTTTCAGGGTGCAGGAGAATATGACATCCCGATTATTGAGCCTACAAAAATTACAGAAAACAACTTTATCGGATTTAATGAAGTTTTGAGCAGTAAGCAGAACAACTGCGGTGTGCATTTCTTTTTGGACGATTACCAGTTCCAAAGATTATGGAATACACCCGACAGGTATATTGAGAGTCTACAAAAATTCAGTTGTGTATTATCGCCTGATTTCAGTCTTTACGCTGATTATCCAAAAGCGTTACAGATTTATAACCACTATCGCAAACATTGGATAGGTGCATATTTACAGCTCTACGGCATTGGGGTAATACCTACAATTTGTTGGAGCGACGAAAAA